>SAMEA3663299__coassemble_2439_pt1 | contig 5144 bp, 4 predicted proteins | sample SAMEA3663299__metabat2_low_PE_021 | metagenome-assembled genome bin SAMEA3663299 (sample SAMEA3663299) | pig gut metagenome | biome: pig gut; feature: pig-associated habitat; material: faeces | place: China | collected 2013 | reverse complement strand
AGGGCGCGCTGCGCTGCGCAAAAAGCACAGGCTACGGAATGGTACCGCCAGAGCTTGATGAAATGGTGCTTGAGGAGCCTGAGATAGTGCGCCAGGGGAACCGCTTCGGAGTAAGGCTCAAGGCAAAATCGAGCGGCCTGCATATAATAAAAGTCGATATAGCGTCCGAAGTAGCCCCGCTTGTAGGCACAGAGGAGCAGAGCGAAGCATTTATGGCGTATCTTATGGAGACTTTTGAGAAGGACCCGCAAAAGCTGTGGGAAACGGACATATTCGGCAAATCCCTGCGCGATATGATACGCGAAAGCATGGCCGTAAAGGTAAACGCAATGCCGGAAAACGTGCAGCTAAAGCTTCATGATACTGTTGAAAAAATGGTCAACGACGGCTGCTCCGGATTGATATGCATAATGCTTTGATCTGCATGAATCAGCAAAGGAGCGGCGCTATTTCATTAAAGCTGTTTACCGTATAGTCAATAGGGCAGGGGAGAAGCGCCGCGCTGCCAAGGCCGCCAAACCCCTGCCTCACCCACACGGTCTTCATGTGAAGCTGCATGGCAGGAAGTATGTCGTTATCAAGCCTGTCTCCGGCCATACAGGCGCTTTCGGGATCACATGATGTTTTGTTCAATGCTGACATAAAAAGCCTCACATCGGGCTTTGCGAAGCCCTCGCTCGATGATATGATCACGGCGTCAAAAAGTTCATATATGTTCCAGCCTTTAAGCTTGTCTATAGCAGATTCGGGCTGATTGCCTATTATACCAAGCTTAAAACGCCGCTTTAGGCTGAGTAGCGTTTCTTCAGTACCGGGATAAAGCATCTCAAGCTCTTCATGCCAATGCGCTTTTTCTAAGCCAAAATATGCGCATGCGGACTTATATGCGTCCAGGTTTTGGCGCGCAAAACGGCGCATAACGGCTTCAAATTCGGCTTTGGTGATTGAGGAGCTCGCTATGGTATCGGTTATTCTCTTTTCTATACAAAGGCTTTCGTCAACAAATGTTGAGCCCATATCAACAAAAACCCATTCAAAATCAGCATATCGCATATACTTAAACCGCCTTTATTTGCTGTTTGTATTATCGTACCACGCATTTTGAGCGGCTTCAATACAGCTCTTCTTAAGCATATAAGGCATATTTTATATATAATCTGCCATTCATTGACCTTGCTTATTCAAGATGATATACTGACTACACAAGCAGAGGTTATGTACCTATAAGTAAGGAATAGAGCCAGCTGCTTAACGCAAAGCATATTCTTATGAACGTTTTGCCGCCGCCAAGGCGCGCTATGTATAAAAAGGAGGCAATTATGTTTTCTAACCTTAATGATGTAAAAAAATTCATCAAAGCTAACGACGTTAAGATGATCGATTTTAAGATGACTGACATTGACGGCCGCTGGCGCCATATACTTATTCCGCAGCAAAGACTGAACGAGGATACTTTGGTATACGGCATTGGCTTTGACGGCAGCAATTATGGCTATGCTCCCGTTGAAAACAGCGATATGGTGTTTATTCCCGACCTTGCTACTGCAGCACTTGATCCGTTTGCGGCTGTTCCTACGCTTACAATGACCGGCGATGTTATGATAATAGACCGTCCTGACAACAGGCCGTTTGACCAGTACCCGAGGAATGTTGCCAAGCGCGCAGTTGAATATATGAAAGAGACAGGCATTGCGGACCAGATGGTGATAGGGCCTGAGTTTGAGTTCCATGTTTTTGACAATGTGAGCTACCAGACTTTGCCGCACAGCGTGAGCTACAGCGTTGATACTGAGGAGGCTGATTGGAACAGCGGCAATCCTTTTGACAACAACGGCTACCAAACCCCGCATAAGGGCGGTTATCACATAGATAAGCCACATGATATAACCAGCGACCTGCGCTCCCGTATGTGCCTTATGCTTGAGGATATGGGCGTCGGCGTGAAGTATCATCACCATGAGGTCGGTGGCTGCGGCCAGCTTGAGATAGAGGTCGAGCTTGGCGAAATGACCAAAATGGCTGACGATACCATGATAATCAAGTACATCATCAAAAACGCCGCCGCACATGCTGGCAAGACGGCTACCCTCATGCCCAAGCCTGTGCGTGACGAGGCAGGCAACGGTATGCATGTTCATATGCTGCTGTTCAAAAACGGCGAGCCTGTATTTTATGATGAAAAGGGCTATGCTCAGCTTTCGGACGAGGCACTGTGGTTCATAGGCGGTCTTTTAACCCATGCGGGCGCGCTCTGCGCTATAACAAATCCTTCCACCAACTCGTTCCGCAGGCTCGTGCCCGGCTTCGAAGCTCCCGTTACCATAGGCTATGCTATGGCGAACAGAAGCGCAGTGGTTCGTATTCCCGCATATGCCAAGTCGCCAAAGTCAAAGCGCTTTGAGCTTAGGAATCCGGACGCTACCTGCAACCCGTACTATGCCTATGCAGCTATACTTATGGCTGGCCTTGACGGAATAAAGAACAGGATAGATCCTCATGCAAAGGGCTGGGGTCCGTTTGACTTCAACCTCTTTGACCTTAGCGACGAGGAGAAGGCTAAGATATCCGGCCTGCCCAAGAGCCTTGAGGAGGCGCTTGACGCGCTTGAAAAGGATCACGACTTCCTTACTGCGGGCGGTGTGTTCCCTGAAAGACTCATCAGGATATGGATACAGCGCAAGCGCAAGGAGGCTGAGGCTATTGCCCGCGTGCCGCATCCGGCGGAGTTTGAAAAGTACTACGATCTGTAATAAGCTTATTTGTTAAACAGGGCCGGCATCTTGCCGGCCCTGAGAGTGTCGAAAAAGTGGCTGGTAGCCACTTTTTCGAGTTTTCATTGGCTTTGTCTCTCTGCTGCTTTGAGCCGCTGAGGCGGCGTCAGAACAGCTTAAACCCTCAATACGGGAAATGCCTGTTCTGATACTTGAAGGACGTTCCAGAGCCAGATTACGCGGCTCTCAAAGACGATTACGGCCGCTCAGTTATCGGTGGCAGCTTCAAGCAGGGCCAGCGTTTTGTTATCGCAGTCTATCTCGTATTCAAGACCGAGCGGAAAAACGCCTATAGGGTAGGCATGGCCAACGTTTACATTGTATAGTATAGGTAAATCTGGTCTGTCCGCTTCATAGGCGACCACTTTATTATACACTTCTTTATACGGCTCATATTTTTCTCTGTAACCTGGTTTGCCTACGACAATGCCTTCGATAACGTCAAGTATGCCCTGAGCTTGCAAATTACGCAACAGCTCGCACAAAAGCTGCGCGTCCATATTGCTCTCGCTCGTTTCTATAAGCAACAGCTTGCCGCGCCAATCGTCCAAGCATGGCCAAAGCTTTGTGCCGCATATCATGGGGAACACATCTATACAGCCGCCAAGCAGCTTGCCGCGGACTTTGCCTTTGCCTTGAAGTACCTCATAGGCTGTGTTTGGAAAGCGCGGCCTGCGTATGCTTATGTTTTGCTCACCCCATAGCACCCTGTCGGTCTCATAGCTGCAATAGCTGCTGCATGGTATATTCAAAGGGGCGGCAGGGGAGAAGAGCGTTTTTGCAAGAGCTTCTTTCGTATATTCGTTTATCTCAACATATTCGGACCAGTCTGTCATTAAAGATGGGCCGTAGTATGAAACGAGTCCGGCTTTATGCATCATAAAATGGGTTATAGTCGTGTCGGAAAAGCCCATAAATATCTTTGGGTTGTTGCGGAGCACGTTAAAATCTACATAAGGCATCAATCTTATGCTGTCGTCCCCACCTATGGCACAAAATACAGCCTTGATTTCATGGTCGTCAAACGCCTGCATAAGATCATCTGCGCGCGCCTTGGGATTTCTGTATATGAAATCGCGTCCCCTTAACGCGTTTGGCATCGCTACAACCGATAAGCCGTAATCATTTTCAAAACGTTCTTTGGCTATGTAATACTTGTGTATGAACTCCTTTTCGCCAAGCATGCCGCTTGAAAGAGATACTATGGCGATCTTGTCGCCGTGCTGAAGGTGCCTTGGCTTAAGCAGCATAATGATAACTCCTGTTTCAATCTATAATACTGGGTTCATTTTGACATATTTGATGAAAGTAGTGACCTATTTGAATACCCAATGCATGCTCATGCGACTTTTAGTGTAAACCTTCAAAGGTGCGTGCATCTTTTAATAATTGGAATCTGATCGCTTACTGCCGTATTTGCGAAAGATACTCCTCATCCGAAGTGCCTGCAGAAAATGTACAGGTGTACTCCTTGATGAGCAGATTTGACTCGTCATATTTTCCATTCAGAACAGACATTAAGTAATCCGTAAACAGATTTACAAACCATTTCACACAAGAGTCCAATTCATCAAAACTGGGAGTTCCAAATGGAAGTCCCAAACAGTTATCTGGTGCCGCGATCCATCTCCCTTGATTGCACAAAAAAACTTGAGTGTGCGTTTGATGCAGATCATCTGAATAATACTCCATGAAATAGGAATTGCAGACGATATCATGTCTCATGCAATATAATTTGATAAATTCTGCCAAATCCCAACACCAGCAACAGTTGTTTTTTACAATTTCCTCTGGTGAAGAAAAATAATAATCCACCACAGCGAAATCCTTATCAGAGGCGAGATGCAGCTTCCCGAAACGATCCTGATAACCATACTGTATGCATTTAACATATTGAAAAAAATCTTCGATATCCAAAGCCATTATTTCATTAACAGTTGCCATCTGTGAGTTTGACCTCCTTGAAAAACTACGATTTATATTGCTCGTTCATTAAAAAATAGTATATCACATAGATGTGAATGTTTCTACAGCTTTTGCGTAGAAAAAGCCTTACAGAGCTTTCTCTAAAAGGTAGAGGAGGTAAAATGCAAAAGACTCCACAGCGAGCGTCTTGGTTCTCTATAAATCTCACTATGTTAAATAATACAATATAGGAAAAGGCTTGTAAACAGAGAACTTTTGTAAATAAACTGGACACCAATCGCGATACCCATCGTATCAAAACTGGTGTCCAATTATGTAGTTGAACCCAACGATTGATACAATGCACCCTCATGGAGCGGTTGAACCCATTCCTTTTTATGGTGCATAAAATCAGGTTTCTGTTTTTTCGACGTCGTTTGTATGTACAGGTTTTTTCTGATATGTCTG
>SAMEA3663299__coassemble_2086_pt1 | contig 5831 bp, 6 predicted proteins | sample SAMEA3663299__metabat2_low_PE_021 | metagenome-assembled genome bin SAMEA3663299 (sample SAMEA3663299) | pig gut metagenome | biome: pig gut; feature: pig-associated habitat; material: faeces | place: China | collected 2013 | reverse complement strand
TGGCGACCAGCCACTTTTTTGACACTCTGAGAGCCTGAGAAATCGGGCTTTTTTTGTACCCTGAATTTCCGCCGCAGGGTTTTAGAATATAAGAAGCCCCAAAGACTTGCGTCCTTGGGGCTTTGGAGGCACCACCCAGAATCGAACTGGGGAATAAAGGTTTTGCAGACCTCTGCCTTACCGCTTGGCTATGGTGCCATATGGAGCGGGAAACGGGGCTCGAACCCGCCACCTCTGCCTTGGCAAGGCAGCGCTCTACCAAATGAGCTATTCCCGCATAAGCTTGGTGCCTCAGAGTGGAGTCGAACCACCGACACAGGGATTTTCAGTCCCTTGCTCTACCAGCTGAGCTACCGAGGCAGGCTTGGCGACCCGAAGGGGGCTCGAACCCCTGACCTTCAGCGTGACAGGCTGACGTGCTAACCAACTGCACCACCGGGCCATACACGGCTGCGCCATGCACCATAATGTGCTATGGTGGGAACAACAGGGCTCGAACCTGTGACCCCTTGCTTGTAAGGCAAGTGCTCTCCCAGCTGAGCTATGCTCCCAGATGCGCCAACCGCATTAGATAGTATACTCTAAGCAAGGTTTATCTGTCAACAAATTTATGCAATTACTTTTATGCTGATTTATTGCCGGCATTATAATGCAAACCACCGTCATATAAAAGCAAGCCCTCAAATATATTTATGGTGAATATTAGCGTTGAAAGGAGCTTTGGATAAATGGAATTCCATTTTGGCGATATGAACATAGAACGGATGGTGGCCAGGACCAGCGCGCAGACCTCTATTGAGGGTGCGCTTCCGCTGCCCGCGGGGCGAAGGCTCAGCGATACCGAAATTGTGTGCTGCTCCGCCTCGGCAAGCGTTACCAAGGCCACCGCCGCAGAGGGCATGATATGCGTAGAGGGCAGGCTAAGCGTAAACGTTATCTGCCGCGAGAGCATGGCGGCGGCGCTGCCCTCCTCAGGCAGCGATGGCGGCGCAGACGGCGAGCAGGCCGAGGCTGAACGGGCTGAGCAGGCACAGAGCGAAAGAGGCGGCGCCTTCACCTCCTCCGCCGCATTCAAATACAACGTTGCCATGGACGCCGTACACGAGGGCATGCGCGCCGAGGTTAGCGCGGACGTGGTATCCATCGAGCTTAGAAGCGGCATGGAGCTTACCGTGGAAGCCGCCGTTCAGCTTGAGTGCAGCGCATTTATGGCGGAGCCTGTGCGCGCGCTTGACGGCATAGCCGGGGCGCAATGCGAATTCATGCGCACCGACCTGCTGACATTCAACGAAAAAGCGATAGGCTCATCCGAAACAGCCTTTGAAGCCGAGGCCGCGCTGCCTGCCGGCGCGGAGCCGATATTCGCCACGGGAGAAGCCTTTGTGCGCGACGTTAACACAGGCTCAGACACCGCGATGATAGAAGGCCAGCTGATGATAAAGCTTATAATGCTTTCTGGCGGCGGGATAATGAGCCATATTATGCAGCTCCCCTTCTCAATAGAGGCTGACCTTGACGAAAGAGCTGCGGGAGACACGTTCGCATTCGTAAACGTTAATGACATAGACGTAAGGCCGCTTGACGCTTCAAGCGGCATGGGTTTGGTCAAAGCCGTGCTTTCGGCAGAAGTATTTGCAAGCGAGCAGACCGCGCTGTGCGTGCCGTCAGACGCATTTATCCCGAAAGAGGCCTTTGTCAGCGTGCTTGAGCCAACCTGCGTCATTTGCCGCCTTAAAAGGAAGAACTTCCGCTGCACGGTAAACGAAACGGTACAGCTTCCGGAAAACTCGCCCTCTGCAAATGCCGTCATATGCTGCTTTGCCATGCCGTATGTCACTAACGCTTATGTCAAAAGCTCGGTTTTGAGCGTTGAAGGCGTTATATTCATGCGCTGCGCGCTGAGGACGGCCTCCGGCGCTGTGCTTTCCTTCCCTGCGGAGGTACCCTTCCTTTGCGAAACACAGTACCAGGGGCAGGACTGCGACTCGGCCTTTGCACGCGTAAGATGCCTCAGCGCGAGCATATCGCTTGCAACGAATGAGCAAGGCGCGCTCAATGTTGAATGCGCGCTGGATATATCCGCCGTGCCTTACTGCGTAAACGAGCTTAACGTGCTTACCGGCATGACGGAGTGCGAACCGGTAAAAAGAAGCCGCCAGGTAATAATGTACTTCGCCTCGGAGGGCGAGACGGCGTTTGATATAGCAAAGCGCTACTCTCTGCCCGTAAAGAGCGTGCTTGAGGCAGCCTGCCAGGACCAGCCCTCCGGCAAGCTGCACGAGGGCGACAGGCTTATATTCTTAAGCTGAGCGAGCCATGCTTTCAGCTGCGGCATTGCGGTATCGCAAATCATAATAAGCTATGATGAGCTATGTTTTTGCCCTGATGATAGCCGTTGGCATAGCGTACGGAGCCATAAACGGCAATATAGCCGCCGTTATGGACGCGCTTACGGAGGGCGCCTGCCAGGCGGTCACGCTTTGCATATCGCTCGCGGGCGCATATATGCTGTGGCTCGGCCTTATGAATACGGCAAAAAGGGCGGGGCTTATAGACGGCCTTGCCCGAAGGATGGCAAAGCCGCTCGGCTTTCTTTTCCCCGATGCGGGCGAAGCGCTTGCGCCCATCACGCTGAATCTTGCGGCAAACTTTTTCGGCGCGGGCAGCGCGGCTACCCCCTTTGGCATAGAGGCGATGAGGGAGCTTAGCAAAAGCGCCCGCTATAAAGCCACCGCAAGCGACGCCATGTGCATGTTCCTTGCGCTGAACGCATCCTCCGTTGAAATATTGCCCGCAGGGGTCATAGCGCTCAGAAGCGCCTTTGGCTCAAGCGACGTATACTCCATAGTGCTGCCAACGTTCATAGCGTCGCTGATAAGCTTTGTTTCGGCAGCCGTATTATGCAGGCTTTTCTGCCGGATAATGCCGGAGAAGCCACGTTGAGCAAGCTGCAAGGATATTGATATATGCTCTATATTCTTCCCGCGCTTATAGCGGCGCTGCTGATATATTCGCTTATAAAAAGGGTAGATATATATTCCGCCTTTACTCAGGGCGCATACGACGCGCTGCCCATGCTTGTAAAAATACTGCCGTGCATGGCCGCTATGATGGTATCCATCAACGCGCTGCGCGCCTCCGGCGCGCTGGAGGCGTTTATTAAGCTCATATCCCCTATCCTTGATAAAATAGGCTTCCCTGCCGAGCTTGCGCCCATGTTCGTGCTAAGGCCGTTTTCAGGCTCCGCCGCGATGTCGCTGCTTCAAGACGTTTTTGTAAACTATGGCGCGGATACATACTTAGGCTTCGCGGCAAGCATAATGTTAGGCTCCACCGAAACGATATTTTATACTATCGCCCTGTACTTCGGCTCCGTAGGCGTAAAAAGGACCAGGGCCGCCATACCTGCGGCAATACTTAGCAGCATAGTAGGCGCGGCGGTGGCCATTATACTGTCCCGAAGAAGATTTGCATAGCTGATGAAATAATGCTATAATAGCAGATAATGCGTGCAGCCGTTTTCACGCAAAAACCTTTGGTTTATCTTGCTTTTTTGCAGGCTGGGCCGTTTGGAGGGCATATGAAAATCGACGTTATTCCAGTATACGGAAGGGTTTTGAGCCACCACATATCCTCAAGCACGGTTATTGCGGTAGATGTGCTGCGCTCAACAAGCTGCATAATCACAGCCGTAGGCAACGGCGCTAACCGCGTGGTGCCGGCTATCGACCCGGGCGAAGCCGCCATGCTGGCCGGCAGGCTCGGCCATGCCGACGTTGTGCTTGCGGGCGAAAGGGATGCGGTAAAGCTGCCGGATTTTGATATAGGCAACAGCCCGTCGGAATACAGTGCAAATACAGTTAAGGATCGCTCCGTTATAATAAGCACCACCAACGGCACCGCCGCTATACACGGCATGTCCGCCGCTAAGGACGTGCTTATAGGCGGCATGATAAACCGCTCAGCGGTAGCCAAAAGGGCGGTTGAGCTGGGCAACGATATAATAATAGTATGCGCCGGAACTTATGGCCAGATATCGGCGGACGATCTGCTTGCGGCAGGCTCCATTGCGGAGGCTATAAACAGGCTCTCGCCCAGCGGGATAGACGCTTCCGACATAACGATGGTATGCTGCATGCTGTATGCCGACTGGAAGCAGGGCCGCGCCGATCTTTCCGTTACAAAGCACTGTGCAAGGCTCATATCCCTTGGCTTTGAAGAGGATATCCGCTATTGCTTCAGCGAGGATATAACCGACGTGGTGCCGGTATATGAAAACGGAGTGATAAGATAAATAAACAAATCCCAGATCTTACAATATGCAGCAACCTTTTGCCTCCCTGAAGCGTCTAGTATTTTACCATCAGTTGAGAAGGGGACACAAGCCCTAAAGGCCGGCTTTGGGACGTTTCTGCGTTCTCGTCGCTTGAATTACCTCCGGTAGTTCTGCTCTCCTCGGCCTTGAACCGCCCTCAAATCAGGCTCTTTAGTTGTCAACTGATGGTATGGAGTTTTTATGAAAAGGCTGATCGCGCTCATTATGACAGCGGCAATAGCCGCAGGCTTATTCGGCTGCAGCGAAAAGAATATCGTTTTCAAAGGCAGGATAGAACAGATACGCGAGGGCTGCATACTTGTAAGCACAAGCGATAACGTAGGCTTCGGCGAGGCGATAGTATACATAGCAAACGATGTTGAAGTGCCGGAAAACTTTATTGTTGGCGGGGAGTTTATGATAACCATTCTGCCTCAGATGGACGCCGGCGAACCGGCCCAGGTCACCGCCGTTAAGCTTGAAAGCGCAAACGATTGACAATATTAAAGATTAGTGCTAATATAGCGCAGAAAAGAGAATATTACCCGCTGGGGGAGCTTGAATACCTTTCAGGCTGAGATATACCCTTTGAACCTGTTCGGATAATGCCGGCGTAGGGAAGCGGAGAAAATACATGACGCGGTTATTTGACCGCCGCTTCTCCGCAATGAATTGCGGAGATTTTCTTTTTTCAAAAGGCAAAAAGAGAATAACAAAAGCAAAGGAAGGAAAAAACCATGGAATTTGAATTGCTCAAGGAACTTGCCGAACTCCAGGGAGCGGACTTATGGTGGTTTATAGGAGCCATAGCCGCTGTTGCCGTGCTTATAGCCGCGTTGGCCGTTATAAACCGCGCAGGCAAAAAGCGTGCGGCCGATACCTCTATCTCCCTCCCAAAAAAGGGAAAGATGACTACCAAGATGCTGGTACACGGCGCGCTGTGCATTGCGCTCGCGTTCGCGCTGAGCTACATCAAGCTGTTCTCCATGCCCATGGGCGGCAGCATAACGCTGTTTTCCATGCTGCCCATATTCGTTTACGCATGGCTCTACGGCCCTGCGGCGGGTCTCCTTGCAGGCTTTGCGTACAGCCTTTTGCAGATCGTACAGGGCGCATATATCGTGCATTGGGCGCAGTTTATACTGGATTATATACTTGCCTTCACCGTGCTCGGCGTTGCAGGCTTCTTCCCAAAGAGCCTTGCGCTCGGCGCGGGCGTGGGCGGCCTTTGCAGAATGATATGCGGCGTTATAAGCGGCGCGGTATTCTTCGGCGAATATGCAGCCGAAGCCGGCTACCAAAGCGCCTGGTTATACTCCTTTATGTATAACCTTACGACCATAGGCGCCGATACGGTGCTGTGCGTAATAGCCGCGCTTATCCCCGCCGTCAGCAAGGCCGCAATAAGGATACGGGACGGCAAATAAATCGAACCTTTTGTCAAAAAAGCGGCTGAACGCCGCTTTTTCGAGTTTTTACGGGTTTTGCCTATAGCTCACGCTCCCGGGCGGCAAAA
>SAMEA3663299__coassemble_1698_pt1 | contig 6946 bp, 6 predicted proteins | sample SAMEA3663299__metabat2_low_PE_021 | metagenome-assembled genome bin SAMEA3663299 (sample SAMEA3663299) | pig gut metagenome | biome: pig gut; feature: pig-associated habitat; material: faeces | place: China | collected 2013 | reverse complement strand
AAAACCTTTGGGTTTTCATCCGTTCTGACGTGCATGCCGTCAGAGCCGGAATAAACATAAGGGGCTGCGGCCCCTTATCAACCAAGAGCTTTTTGACACTCTGACATAAAGCATACAGGTTTTATGGTATAATAAAATGTAACAAAACGGGGGGACGAGCCTATGCCATACCATGTAGCCATATGTGACGACAGCGTTAATGACGCCGAATTTGTAAAAACAATATTGCTTAGCTGGGCTAACGAGCGTATGCATGAGGTGCGTGCGGATGTGTTCCCATCGGCCGAAAGCTTTATGTTTGAGTATGACGAAAACAAGCGCTATGACATACTTTTGCTTGATATAGAGATGGGCCGGATGGACGGGGTAACTATGGCGCGGCATGTCCGCGCAGAAAACAAGGCTGTGCAGATAGTGTTTATAACGGGTTATTCTGATTATATAGCGGAGGGCTACGATGTTGAGGCGCTGCACTATTTGATGAAGCCTGTGAACAGGGAAAAGCTGTATAACGTGCTTGACAGGGCGGTGGAAAAGCTGGAGCTGAGCGAACGCTGCCTTAACCTTGAGCTTTCCGGTGAGATGATGCGCATACCTGTGTACGAGATACTTTATCTTGACGTGAACCGCAACTATGTGACCATACATGCTGATAAGGATTATACTGTAAAGCGCACGCTTGCCGAGTTTGAAGCGGAGCTTGGCAGCGGCTTCAGCAGGATAGGCAGGGCAATGATAGTCAATCTAAAGCACATACGCCGCGTAACAAAGACCGAACTGCATCTTTCAAACGGCGTAGTGCTTCCGCTGCCAAGGGGAGCGTATGAGCCGCTGAACAGGGCTATTATTGCCAATACATAAGGAGCTTATATATGAGCATATTTTCCAAGCAGATAGATAAGCGCATAGCGGTGTATCAGCGCGAGCTTATAGAAACACACTATAAAGAAGTTGAGAACATGTATAAGCAGATGCGCGGTTGGCGTCACGACTACCGCAACCATATACAAACCATGAAGGTGCTTGCTTCAAACGGGGATATGGAGGGTATAAAGGAGTATCTGAACAAGCTGGATACCGACCTTAACACGGTAGATATAGCCATAAAAACCGGCAACGCTATGGCGGATGCTATAATAAACAGCAAGGTCTCGCTGGCAAGATCAAGGGATATAGATGTGAGCATAGACGCCCACATTCCCATAAAGCTCAAGATGAGCGAGCTTGACCTGTGCTGCATATTGGGTAATCTGTTTGACAATGCGATAGAGGCGAGTATGCCGCTGCCAAAAGAAAAACGGCTCATAAGGGTATATATGGATATGAAGGGAACTCAGCTATACATATCCTTTACCAATTTTACATCGACTAAAAAGCTTACAAAGCTCGGCAACAGTTTTGCCACAACTAAGGGCGAGGGGCACGGCTTCGGCCTTGTGCGTATAGACAACATAGTTGACAGGCTGGATGGATACCTTAGCCGCAACAGCGAGGATGGCGCATTTACAACGGAGATACTGATCCCGCAGGTGTAGCTTTGCAATTTGGCACCCAATTTTAACGATTCGTCCCCCAAATGTGCATCGCATAAGCTTTTATGCTATTATACGCCCGAAAACGAGGTGAGCCTATATGGAAAAAACCAAGAAGCCAAAGTATAACATGTGGCAAAACACGGCGTATATGATAAAGACCGCATGGGCAACGCATAAGCCGGTAATATTCCTTGTTGTGGGGCTTGCGGTAACGGGTGCAGGCAAGACCATAGCGGAGCTGCTCATAGCTCCCTCTATACTTGAAAAAATAGAGCTTTCCGTTCCGCTAAACGAGCTTATTATGAGCATATTGCTCTTTACCGGCATATTGCTGCTTCTGAGCGCGCTTTATGCGTATATTGACGAAAATAAGCAGTTTGGCCGCATAGATACGCGCAAAACGTTGATCCGCCGCATAGCTTCAAAAATCGCCGGCACATCGTTTCCGAACATACTGGATACCAGCTTTATCGCCGCACAGAAGCAGTCGCAGGAGTCTTGCGGCAATAATAGCTGCGCCAGCGAAGCCATATGGAAGACATGGACCGATATACTTACCAACGTGTTGGGCTTTGCAGTATATCTTATGCTGCTCTCAGGCCTTAATATATGGCTTATAGCGCTGGTAATAACAACTACGGCGATAAGCTACTTTTCAGGTAAGCGCATAAACGAATGGGAATACAGGCATCGCGAGGAAAAGGCTGAATTTGTTGATAAGCTATCCTATATTTATGACGTAGCCACCAAGCGCGAATATGCCAAGGATATACGCATGTTTGGCCTTAAGGCATGGTTCGAGGAGCTTTATGACGCTACCATGCGGCTGTATCAGGCCTTTGCGGCAAAGCGCGAGAGCGTGTACATATGGACAAACATAATTGACCTTGTGCTTACAGTTTTAAGAAACGGCGTTGCCTACGCCTATCTTATATGGCTCACGATAGAAAACGGATTGCCGGTATCCAAGTTTCTGCTCTACTTTACCGCGATGAGCGGCTTTACCCAATGGGTCAGCGGCATACTTAATAGCTTTTCTCAGCTTCATAAGCAGAGCCTTGAGCTTTCCACGCTGAGGGAGTTCCTTGAGTGGCCTGAGCCGTTTAAGTTCAATGAAGGAAAGCCGCTCAAGAAGGCGCTCGATAAGCCATATGAGATAAGGCTTGAAAACGTATCATACCGGTATCCCGAGGCAAAAGAGAATACGCTTTCCCATGTTGAGCTGACCGTTAAAGCAGGCGAGAAGCTTGCTATAGTCGGCCTTAACGGTGCGGGAAAAACAACGCTGGTTAAGCTCATATGCGGCTTCCTTGACCCTACAGAGGGCCGTGTGCTGCTAAACGGCGAGGATATACGCCAATACAACAGAAAAGACTATTATGCCCTGTTTTCAGCAGTATTTCAGGATTTTTCGGTGCTTGAGGTAAGCGTTAAGGAAAACGTTGCCCAAAGGGTGGACGATATAGACATAGAGCGTGTGTGGCGCTGCCTTGACGAAGCAGGACTTACGGAGACTGTTAAGGCATTGCCTAAGGGGATCGATACGCCAATAGGCAGGCTGGTTTATGAGAATGGAGTTGAGCTTTCAGGCGGACAGACGCAGCGGCTGATGCTTGCGCGTGCGCTCTATAAAAACGGCCCCATACTCACGCTTGATGAACCCACGGCGGCCTTGGACCCCATAGCCGAAAACGACATATATCAAAAATACAGCCAGATGACAAACGGCAGGACGTCCATTTTTATTTCGCATCGTCTTGCTTCAACAAGGTTCTGCGACAGGATACTCTTCATCAAAGGCGGCAACATCGCCGAAGAGGGAAGTCATGAGCAGCTTTTGAAGCTCGGCGGCGAATATGCAAGGCTGTTTGAGGTGCAGAGCAAATACTATCAGGAGGGAGGAAACGAGCATGGAAAACACGAATAAGAAAAAAACTACCATATGCGCGGCTATAAAGCGCACTGTAAGGGCATGGAAGCTGTTTTGGAAGATAATGCCGGGCTGGTTTGTGGCCACCTTCCTTAAAGGAATATTTTCCGCAATAACGCCTTATGTGACAATATGGTTTTCGGCAAGGCTGATAAATGAGCTTGCAGGCGGCCGCGACCCTATGGTGCTCAGGCACTATGTTATATGGATACTCGCCTCCTCAGCCGTGCTGATGCTTGCCAACGCCGTATTTGAAAGATGGTACAAAGCCGAGGATTGCACCATGTGGTCGCGCGGCAACATAATTTATATGCAGAAGCTTCTTAACATGGACTTTGTGGATATAGACAGCCAAAGCGTATACGACCTTTATATGCAGATAATGCAGAGCCAGAATTACGCCGCATGGGGACTTATGGAGTCGCTTAGTCTTCTTGAGTCGATAGTGCCGGCCATATTCCAGATAATCGGCGGCATAGGCCTTTCAGTGAGCTTGTTCAGCACGATGGTGCCTGATAATTCAAAGGGCCTTTTGTTCCTGAACAACCCCTTGTCAATAATCGTAATCGTCTCGGCGCTGATGCTTGCCGCCGCAGCCTCTCCCTGGTGCGCAACAAAGGGAAGCTCATACTGGAGCAGGTTTACGCCTCAGGCTCGCTTCGAAAACCGCTTCTTCAGCTTTTTCGGATTTGTAAGCACCGAGCGGAAGCGTGCGGCGGATCTAAGAATGTACGAGCAGCAGGAAAACGTGTGCAACGTATACTCTTTGCGCAACAATGCGTTCGGGCCACATTCTCTGATGGCAAAATGGGCCAGAGGCCCTATGGGCTTATGGCGTGTGGCTTCGGCGGCTATATCTGTGCTGCTGACAGGCGTTATATACTTGTTCGTGTGCCTAAAGGCTTATGGCGGGGCCTTCGGCTTGGGCTCGGTAACGCAGTATATAGGCGCTATAACCACGCTGTTCATAGGCATATCCGCTATGCTTGAAACGCTTGGCAACATGCGCATAAATGCGGAGTTTCTTGAAACTACATATGAGCTTATCGATATGCCTAACAGAATGTATCAAGGCACCCTTACCACCGAAAAGAGGAACGACAGAAAGTACGAGGTGGAGTTCAGGGACGTTTCGTTTAAGTATCCAGGCAGCGATAGCTATGCCCTGAGACATGTTAATATGAAGTTCAAAATAGGCAGCAGGCTCGCGGTAGTTGGCATGAATGGCAGCGGAAAGACGACGTTTATAAAGCTGCTGTGCAGATTGTATGACCCTACTGAGGGTCAGATACTTTTGAACGGCATAGACATACGCAAATACCGCTACGATGATTATATAAGCATATTCTCCGTGGTGTTTCAGGACTTTAAGCTGTTTTCGCTGCCTCTTGGCCAAAACGTTGCCGCCAGCAGGAATTATGATGCCGAAAGGGTGAAGGATTGCCTTGTAAAAGCAGGCTTTGGGGATAAGCTTGAGCATATGCCTAATGGGCTTGATGCATATTTGTATAAGGATATAGACAAAGAAGGCGTTGAGATATCCGGCGGCGAGGCGCAGAAGATAGCCATAGCAAGGGCATTGTATAAGGACGCGCCGTTTATAGTGCTTGATGAGCCAACGGCAGCGCTCGATCCGGTAGCCGAAGCCGAAATATATGAAAAGTTCAACGATATAGCCGGCGACAAAACTGCCATATACATAAGCCACAGGCTTTCAAGCTGCAAGTTCTGCGATGAGATAGCTGTATTTCACAATGGCGAGGTGATACAGCAGGGTACTCATGAGAGCCTTGTCGCCGACGAATCCGGAAAATACTATGAGCTTTGGAACGCACAGGCACAGTATTATGCTGAAGAACAAGCTGATGAATAAGGGAGAGAAGGTATGCAAAACGTGGAACTTATAGTTACCTACACATTAAAGCATGGCATGAGACAACGCTTTTTAGATGAAGTGTACGCTGAAGGGATACCGCAAAAGGTGCTTGAGGAGGACGGCTGCCTGCGCTATGAATACTGCCTTAGCGTAGATGATGAAGAAAGGCTCGTGCTGATAGAAAAGTGGCAAAGTGAGCAGCAGCAGAAAAAGCACCTTGCCCAAGCGCACATGCAGGCGCTAAAGATGATAAAGGAGCGTTATGTGCTGGATACCAAGGTAGAAATGTTCACATAAACAGATATAAAAAGCGCTACGCCTATATTGAGCGCTCGGCGTGCCGAAAGAGTGGCTGAGCGCCGCTTTTTCGAGCTTTTTCAGGGTTTGCCTCTTGCTGCGCTCCGGGCGGCAAGCTCCTAAAAGTACGAAAACCTAAAGGCTTTGATCTGTTCGGACGTGCTGTCCTCAGAGCCGGAATCAGCTTAAGGGGCACCCGCCCTTTTTCAACTGATGGCAATAAGAGGATAACCCGCGTTATTTGCAGACAAGCTCTTATAAAACTGAATGGCGATACGCATATATGGAAAATTCGGGATTGACAGTTAATATGCTTTCTGCTAAAATACCTAATTGTCGGCAGAGAACGGAAAAGCCGTTTCCGGCGACGCCGATTGGGTTCAGCGCCGAAGGGGTAAATGAGCGCCTGTAGCTCAGCTGGATAGAGCAACGGCCTTCTAAGCCGTAGGTCCAGGGTTCGAATCCCTGCGGGCGCGCCAGGAATATGGTGGGTATAGTTCAGTTGGTTAGAATGCCAGATTGTGGCTCTGGAGGTCGTGGGTTCGAGTCCCACTACCCACCCCATTTTCTTTCCCCAAGGCGTTTTTTGCGCTGATGTTGGGGTGTCGCCAAGCGGCTAAGGCCCCGGATTTTGATTCCGGTATCCGCAGGTTCGAATCCTGCCACCCCAGCCATTGATTTGACCCGTTAGCTCAGTCGGTAGAGCACTTGACTTTTAATCAAGGTGTCCGGAGTTCGAATCTCCGACGGGTCACCAAGCTCTATCTCATGGTAAGCGGGCGTGGCGGAATTGGCAGACGCGCCGGATTTAGGTTCCGGTGCCGCAGGGTGTATGAGTTCGAGTCTCTTCGCCCGCACCAACAGTACTGACCTCAGCTCCTTGAGGCTCTTTGATAGAGCAGCTTTGCGGGAATAGCTCATTTGGTAGAGCGCCGCCTTGCCAAGGCGGAGGTGGCGGGTTCGAGCCCCGTTTCCCGCTCCATTTGCAGAGAATACCCAATCGGTGGTATTCTCTGCAAATGCGAATATAATTTAGAAAATCGCTGCTGCTGCCGTCTCTTCGGCGTAAACCCCGTCGGGCTTGTTATTTCGCTGAGAGAACCTGAATCGACGGCATCAACCTCATATGCGGGTATAGTGTAATGGTAACACATTAGCCTTCCAAGCTGAGATAGTGGGTTCGAGTCCCATTACCCGCTCCATTTGCAGAGAGTACCCGATGGGTACTTTCTGCAAATGGTCAGCCGGACGAAGCATGATTATGCCGTGTGCCGTGCGTAAATTTAATATGCGGGAATAGCTCATTTG
>SAMEA3663299__coassemble_1631_pt1 | contig 7191 bp, 5 predicted proteins | sample SAMEA3663299__metabat2_low_PE_021 | metagenome-assembled genome bin SAMEA3663299 (sample SAMEA3663299) | pig gut metagenome | biome: pig gut; feature: pig-associated habitat; material: faeces | place: China | collected 2013 | reverse complement strand
TGAAAACAATCCGAACACCGGAGCAACTGTTCCTCAGACAGGCGATAACAGCAATCTCTTCCTTTGGGTTGCTCTGCTGTTCGTAGGCGGATTCGGTGTTGTGGTTACTACCGTGTATAGCAAGAAAAGAGCTTCCGCAAAATAAAACCATACCTAGAATTAAAGGGCGATGGCGGGTAATCCCGCCATCGCCCTTTATACTAAGGTCAATTTGGAGCATATTTAATGAATGAGCAAAATAATAGGTTTCCGCCTTTGAATCGAAACAAAGGCAAACAACGTCCAGGCGGTACGAAAACCTCTGGGTTTTCATCCGTTCTGACGCACATGCCGTCAGAGCCGGATTGAACATAAGGGGCAGCCACCCCTTAACAACCCCGGGGCTTATCGACAGGCTGTTGGGCCTCACAAATGTGAGGCCCTGAGTATTCTGCACGTTTCGTTTATTCGTTCCTTATAGCGGCAAGCGGCGATAGCTTCATCGCCCTTAACGCAGGATACAGTCCGGATATAAGCGCCACCACAACGGAGAACACCAGCGCGCCTACCGCAAGATATGCCGGTATCACGCTCCTGAAGCCGCTATCCACAAGGAAATTGTTAAGCGCTACGCTAAGCCCGTAGCTCAGGCCCAGGCCCAGCGCCCCGCCGAAGAAGCCGATATATGCGGCCTCCGTCAGGAACAGCGCTGCAATGTTGGACATGCGGCAGCCAAGCACCTTGATTATGCCTATCTCCTTGGTACGCTCATATATGCTCATCATCATGGTGTTCATTATGCCTATCGCCGCCACCAGCAGCGACACGCCGCCTATCGCGCCAAGAAGATACTGCGTCTGCTTGATCTGCTGCTCGCTCTGCTCCAGCCATTCCTGTATGCAGCTCGCGCCAAAGCCCATATCCTCTATCTTTTTCTTTATTTCAAGCACGTTGTCTATCTCGTCGCACTTGACTATCACCTGGCTGTAGTTCTTTTTATCCAGCGTGATATAATTCGGGTTCTCCTTGGCCAGCTTTTCAAGCACCTTTATATCCACCATGCAGTACCAGCTGAAGTCGTTGCCGCTCTCTGTCATCTGGCCAGAAGGCACAACGGTGTACACCTTGCCCTGAACATAGCCCGGGTCATTTTCCATGCCGTTGCCGTAGACCTGATTATAGTCAAACGTCAGCTTTAATCTGGACTTTGAGGTCACCTTCGGGTTACCGTCCTTATCTATTGCCGGACTCCAGCGGTTGGCGTTGGGGTCATAGAAATTATTGTATATGCTGGCGCTCATCAGCATCGGCACCTTGCCGCCCGCCATTTTGTTAGACGGGAACTCGCCCTCCGCTATCTCTATGCCGAAAAGCGCGGCCTGTTCCATATCTATGCCCATTATGCTGACATCCGTGGCGTATTTACCGCTCATCAGCATGCCCCATGCGGTTATCTGAGGCATTGCCGCCACAACGCCCGGTATTCTTCTTATATTGTCCACAGCTTTTTTGTCGAGCTTTACCTCCTGATAGGAAACATTGCCCGATGTGCTTTCCGTGTGGCGCCAGTTTGATACGGTTATGTTGGTAAGGCTGCCCATGCTGGCATAGCTCTCTATCATGGATTGCCTAATGCCCACGCCGAGCGATACCATGACGACTATGCTGCTTGTGCCTATCACCATGCCCAGGACCGTAAGGAATGCCCTGAGCTTGCGCCGCCACAGGTTCAAAAACGCTGTGTGGAGCAGATCAGGGAACCTCATACGTCCTCCAAAGCCCTTGCGCGCTTTTTCTTAAGTATTATTATGACCGCCACTACCGCCGCGGCTGCGACTACGCCGCCGGCTATCCATACCCACACAGGTATGCCGCCAGATGCTGATGGGTCTTCCATGCCTCCCATGGTATCTATCATGCCGTCAGGGTCAACTACTCCGGGGTACATATCCGGATTATAAGCTTCGCTTACATAAAGGCTCAGCGGCAGCCTCTCCTCCATCTTCTCCTCAAGGGAGTCCTCATAGGTTATGACTATCTCGCCATCTATCTGGCCAGGCGTGGCGGTTATCAGCGAAAAGTCGGCGCGCATGGTGCTGCCTGCGGCAACGGTGCCCTGGAAGAAGGATTCCTCCATCGAAAGCCCGTCTCCTTCAACGGTCACCATGCAGTTGTATATGGAGCTTCTGCCCATGTTGTACATCGAGAAGTACACAGGCACGCTTTCACCCTCCATGGGTTCGCCATCGATAGTCGGGTCTTCTATCTTGAGCCTTATCTTCTGCATTATGGTAACCGGTATAGATGCGGAGGATTGGCCGTTTGAAAGCGTGGCAGGCCTTGTTTTTGTACCTTCGTAGTCAAACTCCAGCTTTATTTCATACGCCTTGGCCTCGGTATCGGGCGCGGTGGCGATGCTCATCGTCATGGTCTTGCTTTCGCCCTTGCCCAGCTTGTCTATGTACAGCGTATTTGAGCCGCTTGCCGGGGTGAGCTTGCCGGTCTCAGCGTTGTTGGTAACGGTAACAAGTATGCTCTTGGTCTCCTCCTCGTTCGACGTGTTGCGCACGGTGAAGGTAAGGTCGAAGTCCTCGCCCGCGTATATCTTATCAGATGAGAAGCTATAGCTATCCACAACTATTTTGGGCAAAGCGGCTGTAGTCTCGCCGCCAGGCTCGCTGCCCGCTGCCTCATAGCCCCTTGTGACGTTTACATACAGGCTTATGTCGCAGCTTTCGCTGCTGTCGCCTGTGGCGGAGGCCCAGCCGCGATCATAGGTTATGGTGAAATCCACCTTTTTGACGCCGGCGGTCACCTTGTCGGCAAAGCGCAGGTTGAACTGGAACTCGATTATCTGGTTCACGCTTATCATGCCGTTATAGCCGATGGTATAGTCCACCTGCTCTATTGCGAACGGGAACTCGTCAAGGCTGGTGGAAAGCTTTGGCACGGCCTTTATGTTGGAAACAGGGCCGTCAACGCATAAAAGCGGAAGCCTTACCTGCACCTTGCCGCCGTTTTTGCCCGCAGCGGTAGGAACTATAAGCCCGTTGGCGTCAAAGCTCGACAGCCTGAACGCAGCCGTAGCCTTGCCAGGCTCAGGCGAGGTCTGGGGCTGCATCTCGGGTATAGTAAGGGTAATGTTTGCGGTTTTCTTTTCATTATTTGAAAGCTCGAATGCAAGCAGATCCGCATAAGTACCGGGCATTGCGGTACTCAGGGTCGCTGTAAGCAGTATATCCCTTGACTTTTGGGATTCAACTTTGTTAAGTCCATCCTCTTTAGTAAAAGTAATGTTGCTGAAAAGACCATTTTTGCTGGTGACGCTATCAAGCGAAACCTGCGCATCGGTCATGTTTGTTATGGTTATAGGTATATATACTATACCTGTGCCAAGTATGGGCGAGCTAACGGATATGCTCACTTCTTTAGCTGTGGGCATGGTTTCCCCGCCTTCGCCGCTCTCCGCCAATACTGCGGGGCAGATGGCCGCAAAAAGTACGGCCGCCAATAAAAGTGCTGTTATTTTCTGCTTCATTGCTGTGAATCTCCCTGTTTTTCGTTATCGTTAGGCTTAGCCGCCTTTGGGCGCTTGTAAGCCGGTTCTTCGTTGTATGTAACGTCCACCACTCTGCCGTCAAGTATCTTTATCACCTTGTCGGCAAAGGCCGCCATGTTCGGGTCGTGCGTAACCATAACAAGCGTTTTGCCGCGGCTGCGCATAACCTCGCATATGGTGCGCATAACATCATCAGAGGTGTTGGAGTCAAGATTGCCCGTAGGCTCGTCTGCAAACACTATGTCAGGGTCAGTAACAAGCGCCCTCGCTATGCCAACGCGCTGCTGCTGGCCGCCGGACATCTGGGACGGCTTGTGCTTAAGATGGTCGCCTAACCCCATGACCTTAAGCGCATCTACCGCAAGCCTTTCGCGCCGCTTCCTCGGCACTCCTCTAAAGGACAACGGGAAAGCCACGTTTTCAACTGCCGTGTAGTACGGCATAAGGTTAAAGGATTGGAATATGAAGCCGACATGCTTCTGCCTGAACACGATAAGCTCGCTTTGCGTCATCTTGTCAAGCCTTTTGCCGGCTATAACTATCTCGCCGCCGGTAACGTGCTCAAGACCTGCCAGCACGTTCAAAAGCGTGGATTTTCCGCTGCCGCTCCTGCCGACTATGCAGCAGAGCTCGCCTGGCATTATGCTCAGGTCAACGCCCCTAAGCGCATGTATGTCCACGCTGCCAACGCGGTATACCTTGGTGACGTTCCTCGTCTGTATTATGGGCTGCACCGCTGCCTTTTTAGGTACGGCTTCCAATTCATATCACCCCTTATATATATTGCAAAATAAGCACGCTGAGCTTACTTTATTTGCCAACAATAGTTTATATGCAATAAGCCGGCTTTGCAATGAAACAATTCGTGAACAAAGCGGCGGTATAACCATCACTATATGTAACGCTTACGCCGCCGCCGAGGTTGCAGTTTTTTTGCTTTATACGCAGTTTATTCCCTTGTTCATTCCTTATAGTTATCCGGCAGGGCCTTTATAGCGTCAAACACCTCTTCAAGGCCGTCAAGCTGAACGGCCTCTATCTTGCCCTCGTCGCACAGCATGGCGACTACCGGCTCCATAGGCAGCGACGCCGTTACCGGTATGTTGAACTTCTGCGCTATGGCCTTAACGCGGCTCTCGCCAAACGGATATATCCTCCTCCCGCAGTCCGGACAGGTGATATAGCTCATATTCTCAACTATGCCAAGCACGGGTATATCCATCATTCCCGCCATGTTCACGGCCTTTTCAACAATCATGCCTACAAGCTCCTGCGGGCTGGTGACGACAATTATGCCGTCCAGCGGTATGGACTGGAACACCGTAAGCGGAACGTCTCCCGTGCCCGGCGGCATGTCTATGAACATAACGTCCTCGTGCTGCCATATGACGTCCTGCCAAAACTGCTTTACTACGCCGCCTATGACCGGCCCGCGCCATACAACGGGGGCCGTTACGTCGTCAAGCAGAAGGTTTATGCTCATAACGTCTATGCCTGTGGCAGTCTTTCTTGGCAAAATGCCCTGCTCCGTGCCTTCCGCCATGCCTGTCAAGCCAAAGGCCTTTGGTATGGAAGGGCCTGTTATGTCCGCATCAAGCACGGCAGTATCAAGCCCGGCCCTTTTTGCCATGACGGCAAGCATGCTTGTAACAAGTGATTTGCCTACGCCGCCCTTACCGCTTACTATGCCTATGGTCTTGTTGACCTTGCTCAGCGGGTTCAGCTTTTCAATAAAGTCGGCCGGTGATGAATTCCTGCTCGGGCAATTCTCCCCGCAGGATGAACAATCGTGGGTACAGTTCTCGCTCATGGTACACTCCGTTCTTTTGGGATGGCTATCCCTTTAATAACAATATAATACGCCACATTTTCAATATAGTCAAAGGCGCTTAGGAGCAATACCGGACATATTTAACAAATTATCGCTTGATTATTCTTATGATATATGGCATAGTTACTTTTGTTATCTATATACCCTTACAGGCTTATCTTAGGGCGTATATACAAGGAGCATGTAAATATGTCAAAAAAGCTTTGTGCCGCCGTTTTGTGCGCTTTAATACTTTTATCCGGCTGTGCCGCGCCAAGCTATGTAGCTCAAAGCGCGCCAGAATACAGCCCTGCCCCCACGCCAACGGCAGCGCCTTCCCCTACCCCCACGCCTGCGCCCTCTGTTGAAGATATGGAAAAGGCCGTTGCGGAGGCGTTCGTTGCAGCTTTTACGCCGGACTTTTCGGCATATGACCACAGGTCCTCAGGCCTAACGGACATGCCGTCGCTGATAGAAAGATACCCCATCTATGCCGAGCTTTGCAGCAAGTGCGAAAATGAGGCCGCAGCCTGCGCCGAGGCTGCGGGTTTGAAGGCTCGCGAGCTTTTTGAGAGCGTTACGGAGACGGTAGTAAGCCTTGAGTCCGGACTTGACTGGCGGCTCATGGCCGCGCTGTGCGCAACGGTTGCGGAGCCGGAGCGGCAGCTTATGCAAAGCACGGGAATCAATGCCGAAATAAACGGCAAAAGTGTTCATATAAGCGTTGAGCTTCCGGATTTTGACAGGCTTTTTGAGCAGTCCGGCTATGATATATACTATGGCGCGCTTTCACTTTTCAGCTACCTTAACACGGCCTATGACGAAAACGGCCAGCTTACGGATAACGATGGCAGCTATGAGCTTAGCGACGAATACATTGCCACCATATTGGACCCGCTGCCAAAGCGGCACATTAAGGACTGCTGGTTCCATGATAGATCCAAGGCCACGCGCAGGCATACCGGCACGGACATACGCGCAAGAGAGGGTACGGACATACCCTCCTGCACGGAAGGTACGGTGATACGGGTGGCGTACAACGATATTGCCGGCAACTATGTTGTGGTACGTGACAAGTACGGGTTTTGCTATGTATACTGCCATATGGTGGAGCTTACAACCTTTTTGGCCGAGGGTGAGCGCGTTGAGCAGGGCCAGCTCATAGGCCACGTCGGCAACACCGGCAACAGCGACGCGCCGCACCTGCATCTATCCATAATCGCGCCCGAGCATATATACATTAACCCATATCCCGTGCTGCACAGGGTAAGGTACGGAAGATGAGCTTATGCTTAAGCATAGCAAAGGACGGCTAAAGCACTAAGCCGTCCTTTTTTATTCATGCTCGGCTCTGTCAAGGCTGGCCTGATATTCATATAAAAGCCGCTTCAAGCCGTCAAGGCTTTCTATGCTGTTAACGGCTCCCCTTAACGCTGCGCTTGAGCGCATGCCGCTAAGGTACCACGAAACATGCTTGCGCATCTCTATTATAGCCCGCTGGCCCCTTGTCTGCGTAAGCAGCTCCGCATGCTCTATAGCCGCGGCTATCCTTTGCCGGTATGTCGGCTTTTCATACGGCAGGCCTGCCAATGCCGCCTTTATCTCGCCAAATATAAACGGGTTGCCTTCGGCTCCCCTTGCGACCATAACCCCGTCGCAGTTTGTATAGCTCAGCATATCCAGCGCGTCCTTGCCGCTGAATATATCTCCGTTGGCTATGACCGGTATGCTTACCGCCGCTTTAACGGCGGCTATTATATCCCGGTCCGCTTTGCCGCTGTACATCTGCTGCCTTGTGCGGCCCTGTATGGGAAGCATGCTCGCGCCCGCGCTTTCAAGCGTT
>SAMEA3663299__coassemble_1550_pt1 | contig 7411 bp, 8 predicted proteins | sample SAMEA3663299__metabat2_low_PE_021 | metagenome-assembled genome bin SAMEA3663299 (sample SAMEA3663299) | pig gut metagenome | biome: pig gut; feature: pig-associated habitat; material: faeces | place: China | collected 2013 | reverse complement strand
TTGCAGTTGGGGCAGATAAGCTCGCCATCGCTCTCCAGCATGTCCTCATCAAAATAGATGGTTTCGCCGCAATGCGGACATTCTACCTCAACGTAACCATCGTCCGCGAAGTCGCACTCATCGCCGCAGCAATCGCAATCGCAATCGTCATCATCGTCGCAGCTGCTGCAGTCACAGCACTCGCAAAGCCCGTCGAGACATTCGTCTATATCGCTCAGCTCGTCGCATATATCGTCTATGCACTCGTCCATGTCTATTATGGCTTCTTCGTTTTCATCAACGGTATCGGCAATTTCGTCAAGCGTATCGACTATCAGCTTGAAAAGCTTGCCGTACTTGTCGTTGCCAAGGTCCATGCCGTCAACAACGCCGCGAAGATAAGCGACTTTTTCTTTATTGTAACCCATACTATCCTCCTTAAAGATTTTAATGTTTGTTTTGCGCTGTAAGCCTTAGTTTAGCTTATACGCGCTCCATGTATTCACCGGTACGGGTATCTACCCTTATGCGGTCGCCTTCGTTTACGAACAGAGGAACGTTGATCTTATAACCGGTCTCAAGCGTTGCGGGCTTGGTGGTTCCGGTAGCGGTATCGCCCTTAAAGCCGGGCTCGGTCTGGGTGACGGTAAGCTCAACAAAGTTGGGAGCCTCTACTGAGAAGGCGTTGCCCTTGTAGAAGCGGATACTTACGTTCATATTCTCAACTATGAAGTTGATAGCGTCTTCCACCTGGTCATGGTTGAGCGGGAGCTGCTCAAAGGTTTCGGTATCCATGAAGTAGTAAAGCTCGCCGTCGTTGTAAAGATACTGCATCTCCTTAGTCTCTATATGAGCGCGGGGATACTTGTCCGTGGGGCTGAAGGTGCGCTCGAGTACGGCGCCGGTCATAACGTTTTTAAGCCTCGTACGGACGAAAGCTGCGCCTTTGCCGGGCTTTACATGCTGGAAATCAGCAATGGACCATACCTGTCCATCGATCTCCACAGTAACACCCTTCCTGAAATCGCCAGCCATCAACATAAAAAGTTACCTCCAAATAACAAAGTCTTTTTAGTGTATGTTCTATATCGTCCGGCACAAGACCGGTAAGATAAAAAATACCCACAAAATATAATAGCATAACAGCGGCCCGTTAACAAGCTTTTTAAGCTGATACGGGCCAAATGGTGCAATTATTTGTCTTACATAGCCGCTTTATGCCTTCTGTAAGCAAACTGCGGCGATATTTCACCCGCCTTAACAAGGGCGGCCTTGGTTATGACGGGCCCTATAAGCTCATATATAAGCGCTGCGCACAGAACGACGGTGGTTATGCGTTCGCTGTACATGGGCAGCTTTGCCGCGCAAACCTGGGCCATACCTATCGCCACGCCCGCCTGCGGCAGCAGCGCAAGGCCAAGATACTTCTTTATATTATCGTCCGCATGAACTATGCCGGAGCCGATATATGTGCCAAGGTATTTGCCCGCAGAGCGCGCCACAAGATACGCAACGCCCAGCATACCAACCGTTGGTATGGCGGCAAGGTCAAGTTCCGCGCCCGATATTACGAAGAACAGCATGAAAAGCGGCGGCGTCCAGCGTTCACACCCTTCCATTATGCTATCGGCATCCTTCCTAAGGTTGCATACTATTGCGCCTATGGACATGCAGAGCAGCAGCGAGGAAAGTCCCCATATGTCCGCCAGCGCCGTGCCCAGCAGCACCGCCGCAACGGATACGCAAAGGAAGTTATCCTTTGAATGGAAGAAGTGCAGCGCAATGCTTGCAATAAGGCCTATCGCCCCGCCTATGGCAAGGGAAAGCACTATTTCCGTAAGCGGCTGCACGACCATTGTGTAAAAGCTCATGTCTCCGCCGCCGGACATTCCCTGCGCCAGCGCAAGGGATACGGCAAAAACTATAAGGCCAACCGCGTCGTCCATTGCGACCACGGGCAGCAGCGTGCGCGTGACGGGGCCGTTCGCCCTGTATTGGCGCACTACCATAAGCGTGGCCGCCGGAGCCGTGGCCGCGGCTATTGCGCCGAGCGTGAGCGCAAGCGGCACGTCAAAGCCCAGAACGCAAAGCGTTATGTCCACAAGGCCGACTGCCGTAAGCGCCTGGAACATGGTTATTATTATGCTCTTGCCGCCTATGGCCTTTATATTGTTTATGTTGAATTCGCCGCCTATCGAATAGGCGATGAAGCCCAGCGCCAGCGTTACCAGCACGTTCAGCGCCTCGGCACCATCCTTCGGGATAAGGTTAAGCACGCTTGGCCCTATCAAAAGGCCCGCAACAAGATAACCCGTTACATTGGGCAGCGAAATAAGCTTCGCAAACCTGTTGAACAGAAGTCCGGCCGCCATAGCAGCCGCAATATATAAAATTGTAATGCTCATCAGCTCTTCGGAACCCCCTCAACGTTCATAACGGGTATTTCAAACATTATGCCCGTGTTCGGCCTGTCCAGCCTGCCGGCATGCTCGTGAATTATTTGCTTCACAAGCGCAAGCCTTTCATCATCCCTCGGTATTATCATAAGCATCTTTACCGTTTCCTGACCGGGATTGATAAAGTGCCTTAGCGAACCGAATACCGGCGGGGGATCGATACTGGATTCGTTGATGGCTTTCAGCATACCCTCGCAGTCGATAACGGTCGCGCCGCTTATGTTGCGGTTGAGCAAATCGGCCAGAATGGGGTTTATGCATTCAGTCTGCTTGGTAATAAAAACCAACATCTGCATGGTTATGCCTTCCTTTCTAATGTATGTATAAAATCTATAATAACGCCGGATTTTACCCCGGCGCATTTTTACCGCATTGAAAGATACTACTGTTTTTTCACTTTGTCAAGTACTGACTATTTTTCGCCAAGCATGGCATAAAGCCTTGAGAGAGCTTTCTTTTCAAGCCGCGAAACATAGCTTCGGGATATGCCTAAAATCGAGGCTACTTCTCTTTGCGGCAGGCAGCGGCCCCCGAGCAGGCCGTAGCGAAGCCGTATCACGGTGCGCTCGCGCTCCGGCAGGGCTCCATCTATGGCATGCCAAAGCCGCTCCGCCTCCATGCTGCGCTCCGCCTCGTTATGCACATGGTCAGAGTCCGTGCCAAGTATGTCGCAAAGCGATATCTCGTTGCCGTCGTTGTCGGTGCCTATTGGCTCCATAAGATATACTTCGCCGCTTTGCTTCTTCTCCGATCTTAATGACATCAATATCTCATTTTCTATACACCTTGCGGCATATGCGGCAAGCGTTTTGCTTTTTTCTGAATTGAAGGTGGAAACGGCCTTTATAAGCCCAACCGTGCCAATAGATATAAGGTCGTCGGTATCGCGCTTTGGCGAGGCGTATTTTTTTGCTATGTGCGCAACGAGCCTGAGGTTGTGCTCTATGAGCTTTGCGCGGGCGTCGCTGTCGCCGCCGGCCATAGCTTCAAGACACTGCTTTTCCTCCTCCTTTGAAAGCGGCTCGGGGAAGGAGCTGTTCAGCCCAACATATCCTGTAAAGAAAAAAAGCTTGGAGACAAGACGTATAAACAATCCGAGCATATCCTTAACCTCCTGCCAAAATGTGGTGGCAAGGTAAGAATATGCTCGAAAAATATGCTTTATTACTATTTCAATTATCCGCTTTAGCTGTTTGGCGCGGCTTATAGCGCTATATCAAGCTCCTTTATCTTGTCCCTTAAGGCCTGCATATCCTCCCAGGCTTCTTTCTTTTTGCTTTGATCCCTCAGCAGCGCCGCAGGGTGATATGTGGGCAGTATCCATATGCCCTTTTTGATGCGCCATATGCCGCGGTCCCGCGTTATGTGTATATCCTTATCGTAAACATACAATGCCGCTGTTTTGCCGAGGCACACTATTATCTTTGGCCGCACGAGAGCCACCTGCGCCCTGAGATACGGCAGGCAGGCCATAGCCTCGTCCTCAAGCGGCGTCCTGTTCTGCGGCGGGCGGCATTTGACTATGTTAGCTATGTATACCTTTGTCCTGTCCAGCCCTATAGCCGCAAGCATCTTATCAAGAAGCTGGCCCGCCGCGCCGACGAACGGATAGCCCTGCATATCCTCATCGCGGCCAGGGCCTTCGCCGATAAGCATTATGTCAGCCACAGGATTGCCCACGCCTATAACCACATTGTTCCTGCCCTTTGCAAGCGCGCAATCCGTGCAGCAGGACAGCTTTTCATACAGCGTTGCCCAATCGTAATGCGCCATAGAAGCACCTCAGTCAATATGCATGTTAAGAAAGTCCAAAACGTCCTGCCAAACGGCTTCCTTATCGGTCTCGTTAAGTATTTCATGCCTCATGCCGGGATAAAGCTTAAACGTTACGTCATGGCCGGTCGCGGTGAGCTTTGCGGCGACCTCCCTTGGCCCCTTGCCCATGTTGCCTACGGGATCCTTATCGCCGGCTATTACGAATATGGGCTTGTCAGGCACCTTGCTTGCCCAATCGCTTTTTGAAACCTCGTCAAGGCCGGTAAAAAGATCAAGAAATGCCGCCGCCGTGAACGTAAAACCGCAAAGCGGATCGGCAACGTACCTATCCACATTTTCCTTATCAGCGCTGAGCCAATCGAATGCGGTGCGCCTTTCAAAGGGCTTGCTGTATGCGCCAAACGCCATAGAGTCGAGCTTTCTGGAAGGCGTTGACGGGCCTATCCTCTTTATTTCATTTTTCGCAAAAAGCTTTGCTATGGGCATTACGGGATTCTTTCCGGCAGTGCCGCAGAATATGAAGGCAGCTATATCCTCGCCGTGCCTTGCAGCATATGAGCGGGCAAGGAAGGAGCCCATGCTGTGCCCAAGAAGGAAGCAGGGAATGGAGGGATAAGCTTCTTTTATGACCTGATGCACGTTGCAGGCGTCCTCAACAAGATGCTCCCAGCCGTTTTCCTCGCCAAAATAGCCGCGGATACCGTTTTCGCTTATGCTTTTGCCGTGCGAAGCCATGTCCGCGGCGGCAACGGCGATACCATTTTGATTTAGGAATCCTGCAAAAGCGTCATAACGGTCAACATGCTCCGCCATACCGTGCATAATAGTCAGTACTGCGCATGGCGCCTTGTCCGCAGGCTCCCAGAAACGCAGGTTTATGTTGCACAATCCCGTGGAAGAAGGTATCATTTTTTGCTCCATTTGAATTGCCTCCTTGCATTTTGGCTTGATTTAAGCATATTATACCATCTTGCGGTGCATATTGCAGTAATATTAGAAAAACTTATTGCATTATGATAAAAGGTTATGTATAATCAAATATAATACCCTATAATGGGAGGATATTAAAAATGCCGACTGATCTTGACCTTTACAGCATATTCTGCACCGTTGCGCGCTGCGGCAGCCTGTCCAACGCGGCAAGGGAGCTTTATGTGAGTCAGCCTGCCATAAGCCAATCCATGCACAGGCTGGAGTATACGCTCGGCTGCACGCTTTTTACGCGCACGAGCAGAGGCATATCGTTGACCAGCGAAGGCAGAATGCTGTACAGCTATGCGGATAAGGCTGTCAGCCTTATCGCCGCTGCTGAGGACAAGCTGAACCGTATGCGCACGCTGCAGTCCGGCGGGCTTATGATAGGCGCAAGCGATACGCTGTGCCAGTATTTCCTTCTGCCTTATCTTGAAAAGTTCCATTCGGAGTATCCTGATATACAGCTTCAGGTCACCAACCGCACCACGCCGGATACGGTTGAGCTGCTTAAAGTCGGCAAGGTGGATATAGCGCTTGTGAATCTGCCTGTTATAGACGGCTCGCTTGCGGTCAAAGAGGTGCTCAAGGTGCATGATGTGTTTGTGGCGTCGTCAAGGTTCAAGCATCTTGCGGACAGGCAGGTAACGCTGGAGGAGCTTTCGCGCGAGCCGCTGGTGCTGCTTGAAAAGGCGTCCAACTCAAGAAAATATCTTGATGATTTTGCGGCCGTGTGCGGCGTTACGCTAAGACCTGAGATAGAGCTTGGCGCGCACAGCCTGCTTGTTGAGTTTGCAAAGATAGGCCTTGGCGTGGCCTGCGTAACGTATGAGTTCGCAGCCGAAGCCATAGACAGCGGCGAGCTGTTTGAGATAAAGCTTCAAACGCCGATGCCTTCACGCAACATAGGCCTGATATCCCTTGAAGGCGTCCCTCTTTCGCCGGCGGCGGAAAGATTCATACAGATAGTGCTTGATGAAAGCGGGGAAGAGTAAGGGCCGCAAACACAAGACGGCATGAAATACTACGATCGGGCGGCATGTGCCGCCCGATTCAACGTATTTTAAGTTGCGCCTTATGCATGTATAGCCACTCGGCGCGAAATCCGATATAAACCCTACAAAAAGATTGACTTCGCCACGATTGTACGATATTCTCATATAAGTATAACGACTACGCAACGGAAGGAGGAAACGGCAGTGCGGCTATGTGAGCTTATGGAAATCAAAAAAGGCGCTGTGGCTATGATAGGCGGCGGCGGGAAGACTACGCTCATGTATACGCTTGCTAATGAGCTGGAGGCTGAAAACAGCGTCATAGTTACGACTACAACGCATATTAAGCCGCCGGACAGCATGCCGGTGCTGCTCAATCCAAGTGAGGACGATGTTGTGCGCATGGTAAGTGCCGGAAGGGCAATATGCGCAGGCAAGCTAAATGATGAAAAAAAGCTTTGCCCGCCGGATATAGCCGTGAGCAGGCTTATCGGCATGGCAGACTATGTGCTTATCGAGGCGGACGGCTCCAAGGGGCTTCCGATGAAGGCGCATGAAAGCTATGAGCCGGTTATCCCAGATGAAGTGAATGATGTTATACTTGTGGTGGGAATGACGGGAATAGGCAAAAAGGTTTCCGAAGCGGCGCATAGGAGCAGGCTTTATTGCCAACTTGCACTCTGCTCTGAAAACGATATAATCACGCCGGAGATAGCAGCTGAGGTTATAAATAAAGAAGCCCTGCACACAAAGGTATTTCTGAACCAGATTGACGCTGCCGCTCCAGGCGCAGCTCAAAAGCTGGCGCGCCTGATAGAAGGACCGGTGTATTCCGGCGCGCTTATCGAGGGGGAATGGGAATGCTTGTGCTGATAAAGGGGGCGGGCGACATGGCCTCCGGAGCGGCGCTGAGGCTATACAGGGCCGGATTTGACGTGGCGATGACGGATATGGAAAAGCCGACCGCGATAAGAAGAACGGTCTGCTTCAGCGAGGCTATACGCCTTGGCCAAACGCATGTTGAGGACGTTTTGGCTAAAAGAGCCTACGACGCCAAAGAAGCAAGGCGGCTTATGAGCAAAAGGATCATTCCCGTGATTGCAGATGAGGATTGCAGCATAAAAAATGAGCTTTTGCCGGACGTCTTAGTTGACGCCGTACTTGCAAAAAGGAACATAAATACAAAAATAGACGATGCAGGAATAGTCATAGCGCTGGGTCCCGGATTCTGTG
>SAMEA3663299__coassemble_1301_pt1 | contig 8622 bp, 6 predicted proteins | sample SAMEA3663299__metabat2_low_PE_021 | metagenome-assembled genome bin SAMEA3663299 (sample SAMEA3663299) | pig gut metagenome | biome: pig gut; feature: pig-associated habitat; material: faeces | place: China | collected 2013 | reverse complement strand
GCTTAAGGGGCAGCCGCCCCTTAACAACCCCAGGGCTTATCGACCTGCTGAAAGCGGCTGAGCGCCGCTTTTTTCGTTGCTATGAAGCGACCGCTCTCCGCCCTTTAGACAGCCTTATACCGCGCTCTTGACGTCCCTTTCCCTGGCGTCCTCCATTATGAGCTTGTCTGCAACAAGGGCGATGAACTCGCCGTTGGTGGGCTTGTCATTCTTGGAGTAGATATTATAGCCGAACAGCTGGTTTATATTCTCTATCTTGCCGCGGGTCCAGGCCACCTCTATGGAGTGGCGTATGGCGCGCTCCACCTTTGAGGCTGAGGTTGAGAAGCGCTTGGCTATGCCCGGGTAAAGCTCCTTTGTTATGCGGTTTATAAGCTCGGGTTGGTAGTAGACCATGCGTATGGCCTCCCTCAGGTAGTGATAGCCCTTTATGTGCGCGGGTATGCCTATAACAAGAAATACCGACGTTATCTTTTCATCAAGCGTTTTGGGCTGCTGGGACGGCATCAGCAGCTGCGAATACCTGGGCTGCTGCTCGTCCGCCATATCCAGCATTCTTTTGAACACGGCCTCGGGCTCTACCGGCTTTACCATGTAGTACTTGGCCCCCAGCGCGCAGGCGCGCTGTACCATGTCCTCGCTGCGCATGGCGCTTACCACCATAACGCTGGGCGCGTCGCTCACAAGGCCCGCAGCCATGCGCTCAAGTATCTCAAACCCATCCGCTCTGGGCATGATAAGCTCGCTTATAAGCACATCGTAGCGGCTCTTGTTCAGCGCCTCAAGCGCGCTTATGCCATCGGATACCGTGTCAAAGCATGCTATGCGCTCCTGCGCGCTAAAGTAGTCCTTCATCGCCGCAAGAAGCTGCGCGTTGCCGTCCGCCATCAAAACCTTAAATTTTGTCATATGTATCCTCCTTATGCCTATTATTATTAAGATTTTTATTGAAATTTGGAATTTTGTTCCGTGGCTAAAGCATATCACCGCATTTTTCGCGGCGGTAGGGCCTTAATTTGGCGTTTAGGTTCATCTTTTGGCGCTTATAAAGCGCAATTTGGGCAAAATTGTAAAGTGCGCAAAACGCTGTTGACTTTTGACTGTTTTGAACCTAAAATATCGCTTAGCCACTTAATTATTAACTAATTAACTTTTTATGGCCGATACGGCAGGATAAGGCCGAAATATGAGGAAAGGGGGCGAATAGCGTGGAAAATGCAAAAGCCGGCAGCGCAGATGAAAACAAGCGCATAGTGGAATGCCTGCACAGGCTGGAGCTTATACGCCGCATGCGCATACAATGCATGCTCAAGGGTACGGACGCGCACAGGGGGCAGGGACCCATACTTGACTATATAGAGCAGCACCCGGGCTGCACGCAGGCCGATGCGGCCGAGGCCATAGGCATAAGCGCGCCGAGCATAGCGTGCAGCGTAAGAAGGATGGAGAAGGCGGGCCTGATAAAAAGGACCGCCGACGAGTGCGACCTAAGGCGCAACAGGCTTGAGCTTACCGAGAAGGGAAGAAAGAACCATATAAGGATCAAGGAGCTTTTCAGGGAGCTGGACGAGGCCATGCTATATGGCTTAGATGGTGCGGAAAAGCAGCTTCTTATAAGCTTTTTGGATAGAATGACGGCTAACCTTGGCAAGGATAAGGCGCAAAGCAGCGTATCCGAGCTTATCAAGGAGCTGCACAGAATGGAGGATGAGAACAGGGAATGATAAGGAAGCTTTTTCCATATACAAAGGGGTACAGATTAAAGTCCCTGCTGGCCGCGCTGACGATAGTGGGCGAGGTAGTAGTGGAGGTAAATATTCCGTTCCTTATGGCGGATATAGTGAACATAGGCATAGCCAACCGCGATACGGGCTTTATATTGCAGCGGGGGCTTATGATGATACTTATGGCGCTTTTATCGCTGGGCCTTGGCATGCTTTCGGCAAGATTCGCAAGCGTGGCAAGCGCCGGCTTTGCAAAGAACCTGAGGGGCGACCTGTTTGAAAGGGTGCAGGCCTTTTCCTTTGCAAATGTGGATCGTTTTTCCACAGCAAGCCTTATAACAAGGCTCACTACGGATGTGAATACGATACAGAACACATACATGTCGGCGGTGCGCACGTTCATACGTGCGCCGTTCATGCTGGTCGCGGCCACAATAATGGCCGTGAGGATAAGCGCGGACCTTGCGGTGGTGTTTCTGTTTGCGCTGCCGTTCATGGCGGTGTTCGTAGGCATATTCGCGGTAAAGACCTTCCCGCGGTTCAAGGCCATGCTTTCAAAGATTGACGCGATGAACGCAAGCGTGCAGGAGAATCTTACGGCCATGAGGGTCGTAAAGGCCTATGTGCGGGAGGAGCATGAGGACGAGAAGTTCACCTTTTCCGCAAAAGAGGTGCGCGATTATCAGATAAAGGCCGAAAAGCTGCTGGTCACGGCAATGCCTCTGGCGCAGTATGTGGTATACATATGCATGGTGGCCGTGTGCTACATGGGCGGCGTGCATATAATAGGCGGCAAGCTGCTTTCCGGCGACCTGATAAGCTTTATAAGCTACATTGGGCAGGTGCTTTCCGCGGTTATGATGGTGGCGATGATGATGGTAATGCTCGTGATGAGCAAGGCAAGCGCCTCAAGGATTGCCGAGGTGCTGGACGAGAAGCCCTCCATAAACGACGACGAAGCGGACGCGGAGCTTAATGTAAATGACGGCTCCATAGAGTTTGACGACGTATCCTTCAGCTACAGCGGCGATGAGGGCAACCCGAACCTTGAGCATATAAGCCTTAGGATAGCCTCGGGTGAGACGATAGGCATAATAGGCGGCACCGGCAGCGCGAAATCCACGCTGGTGCAGCTTATACCAAGGCTTTATGACGCAACAAGCGGCTCCGTAAGGGTGGCCGGACACGACGTGAGGGAGTATAAGCTGGATACGCTCAGGCGGAGCGTATCAATGGTGCTGCAAAAGAACGTTCTTTTCTCGGGCACGATAAGGGATAACCTGAAATGGGGCGACGAAAACGCCAGCGAGGAGGAGATAGAGGCTGCCTGCTCCGCCGCCGCTGCGGACGGCTTTGTAAAGAGCTTCCCCGACGGCTACGATACCGAGCTTGGGCAGGGCGGCGTGAACGTTTCCGGCGGGCAGAAGCAGAGATTGTGCATAGCCAGGGCGCTTATATCCAAGCCGAGGATAATAATACTTGACGATTCGACAAGCGCGGTGGATACCGCTACGGACGCCGCCATAAGAAAGGCCCTCAGGGAGGAGCTTAGCTCCACCACAACTATAATAATCGCCCAGCGCATATCAAGCGTTATGGACGCGGACAGGATAGTGGTGATGGATGAGGGCCGCATAAGCGACGTTGGCACGCATGAGGAGCTTATGCAGCGAAGCGAGATATACAGGGAGGTATACATCTCCCAGCAAAAGGGGGTGGCGTGATATGCCGGGACCTAAGCACGGCAAGACGCAGGGCTTTGCAAAGCCGAAGGACGCCAAAGGCACATTCAGGCGCATTTTAGGCTACTTTAAGCCGTACAGATGGCAGCTTATAGCCGTATTTATAGGCATAGTGCTAAGCAGCGGCGCGAACATAGCCGGAACATACATGCTAAAGCCCATAATAAACGTATACATACTGCCCTGGGTCGGCAGCGAAAAACCCGACCTTACCGGCCTGGTAGGCCAGCTTGCGATAATGGCGGCGGTATACACGCTGGGCATATTCGGCACGTTTATATTCAACAGGCTTATGATAAACGTATCCACAGGCACGCTGCTCAAGCTGCGCCTGGAGATGTTCACAAAGATGCAGACCCTGCCCATTAGCTACTTTGACAAGCGCACGCACGGCGAGATAATGAGCCGCTACACCAACGATACCGACGCTATGCGCGAGATGATAAGCAACGGCCTGCCCTCCTTCATCAGCAGCGGTATACGCATAATAGGCGTGTTCATAATGATGATAGTGCTAAACCCCATACTCACGGCTATATGCATAGTTATGCTGGTGCTGATGAGCCTTGTAACAAAGCTGATAGCAAAAAACTCGAGCCGCTTCTTCAAGGCCAGGCAGGAAAGCGTGGGCAAGGTGAACGGCTATATCGAGGAGATGATAGAGGGGCAGAAGGTGGTAAAGGTATTCTGCCATGAGCAGGCCGTAAACGCCCGCTTTGACGAGCTTAACGAGGAGCTTAGGCGGAACACCGCCGCGGCGAGCACCCTTGGCAGCATAATGGGGCCGATAATGAACAACCTTTCCCACGTTACATACGCCATAGTAGCGGCCAGCGGCGGCCTGCTCGGCGTTGCTGGCATAATAGACATAGGCACGCTGGGCGCGTTTTTGCAGTACACAAGGAGCTTTTCCATGCCTATAGCAGAGATAAGCCAGCAGGCCAACAATGTGCTGAGCGCCCTTGCAGGAGCCGAGAGGATATTTGCCCTGCTTGACGAGCCTTCCGAGACGGACGAGGGCAAAATAACCATGGTAAACGCCCGCATTGCCGAGGACGGCGGGCTTGAGGAGTGCGCGGAGCGCACGGGCATATGGGCATGGAAGCGGCCGGACGGCTCCCTTACAAGGGTGTGCGGGGACGTGCGCTTTAACCACGTTACCTTCAGCTACGATGGGGAGGTGGACGTGCTCAACGATGTTTCCCTTTACGCCAAGCCCGGGCAGAAGATAGCGTTCGTCGGCTCCACAGGCGCGGGCAAGACCACCATAACCAACCTTATAAACCGCTTCTATGACATTCAGCAGGGCGAGATAATCTATGACGGTATACCCATAAAGGAGATAAGCAAGGCGTCGCTGAGACGCTCGCTCGGCATGGTACTTCAGGATACGCACCTGTTCACGGGTACGGTAAGCGAGAACATACGTTACGGCAGGCTGGACGCCACGGACGAGGAGATAGTTGCCGCGGCCAAGCTTGCCAACGCGCACTACTTCATATCCCACCTGCCGGAGGGGTACGACACCGTGCTTACTGCGGACGGCGCCAACCTTTCGCAGGGGCAAAGGCAGCTGCTGGCGATAGCCCGCGCCGCCGTAGCCGACCCGCCCGTGCTTATACTGGACGAGGCGACGTCAAGCATAGACACCCGCACCGAGGCGCACATAGAAAGGGGTATGGACAGCCTGATGAAGGACCGTACCGTGTTCGTGATAGCGCACAGGCTCTCCACCGTGCGCAACTCCAACGCCATAATGGTGCTTGAGCACGGCAGGATAATAGAGCGCGGCGATCATGACGACCTTATACGCCAGCATGGCAAGTATTACCAGCTGTATATGGGCATGTTCGAGCTGAGCTGACGGGCGGCAGGATCACGCTCTATGGCGGCGCAAGTGAGCTATCGCCGCCTGATATCGGGGAAGAAGCGAAACAGAGCTTAATTAAAAAGCAACCGTATCTTTGCGAGGACGGTTGCTTCTTGCTTAAAATGGCATTAGTATCGATTTTTAGATTGAAACAGACAATCTTACAAGAGATATGATAATAGCCATAAAGCCGAAAAGCTCAGAACAATTTACCATATAGCCAACTCCCTTCTTTGTTGGATCAAAGCAAGGATTAGGCTAACCGCCTACCGTGCATGGCAGACAGAAATGTATTATACTGTAAAAATATGTCGATTGTTAAAGCAAGGGAGGATGATGGCGGGTACGGCGAATTGCGTACCGATTCAAATAAAAAACTTGCGCCTCAACGCCTCCCTAAGCTTGGGGCAGCAGGCTATTATTATAAGCATTATGCCTATAAGCAGGCACGCCGCCAGCGGGTATACTGACCATATCAGCTTTGTGTTCAGGCCGAAGGTGCTGTTCAGAAGCAGCTCCACCAGCACCATAAAGCCGCCCGTGGCGATGAGCGTTCCGGCTATTATGAACAGCGCCCCGTGCGGCAGATAGTACAGCAGCGCCACCGCGGCGCAGGATATGAGCATCATCCCGCCCGCCACGGGGAAGGCGAAGGGCATGAACCAGCCTCCGCCCACGGCAAGGTCTATGTATAACAGGTACAGTATAGCCGCGGCAAAGTCCGCCGCGACGAATATAACCGGCGTTGCGCGCTTGAACCACATGGGCAGCACCACTACTATGTAGAACAATACTATCGCGCCTGACGCGTAGCCTGACCATACTATCCTGTCGTTCACCTTAAAGTCGCACAGCAGGCACATAACAAGCGGTATAACGAACAGCATGGTCAGCACGAACAGCACTGCAGAGGTGTTCGCCGTCTCCCTGCGTTTCCTTTCCGCAGGGTAAGGCTTTTCGCCGTCTACCCGCTTTACATCGGGGTGGAACACCACCGTCCCGCACAGGGGGCACTTTTCCTCACTGTCGCTCAGCTCAACTCCGCATTTTATGCAATACACCTTAGCAAGCTCCTTTCATATCTTATGCATATCAAGGCTCAGGGCTGGTTGCTTTCAACCCTTGCGCCGAGGCCAAGCCGCCTGAGCACCCTGAAAAAGTGCAGCTCAAGCTCCGGCTCCTTTATGTTGCGTATCATGTTTATGTACATTGTGCCATCGTAGGATATTATGCCGCAGTTGTGCGGCGCGCGCGCCTGCACGCCTATTATAAAGTCCATTCTTTTCACGCGGCTGCGCATAGGCTCGGGCAGCTCCGCATTGCCGAGGTTGGATAGGCAAAGGCAGCTTTTGCGCTCGCCCACGGCGTTAAACACGGCTTTCATTGCAATGTTTTTTATGAACAGGGGCATTATCTTGAGCAGGAACGCCTTTTCGCTGTTCACGTTTGTGGCGATGCGGGCGCTCATCAGCTTTGCCGTGTATTCAAGGCCCATCGTGTGGTGTACAAGCGTGCATATCTCGTCAAACGTGTATTCGCCAAGGCGGCTGTCTACCTCCGGCGTAATGTATTGGGCAAAGTTCCTGAGCGTTTCGCTTGGGAACAGGTTTCTCAGATTGACCGGAACAAGCACCTTAACGGGCTTTCTTAAGCGCCTGTTTCTCACCTTTCCGGCCTGAAGCTCAAGTATGGCCTGCATCATGGCCGCGCAGAGGAACTCCGTAACGCTGACCCCGTGCTCCCTGGCCTTTTCCCTTACGGAGGCCGTATCCAGCATAAGCGTTACAAGGTTCAAAAAGCCGTCCTTCTCCGGCGTGCCGGAAAGGTGATAGGCCGTGTTCTCCCTTCTTGATGCGCTTACCGCGCCGGAGTACTTCAAAAAGCTGTCCTCAAGCTCGGCCTCGCTTGGCGCGCTAAGCCGTGAGAGCACCCCGTGCTCGTCGGGTATGCTAAGGGCGTATTTTTGGGTAAGATACTCCGCGACAAGCGTTTTCAGGAATATAAGCGCGCCTGTGCCGTCCGTCACGGCATGGAAGAACTCAACGGCTATCCTGTTTTTGTATGCTATTACCCGAAACGCGCACTCCCGCACCTGCTTAAAGGGCACGTGCGCAAGCGGGCAGGGCTTTTCCTCGGTTATCCTGGGGGCCTTTTGCAGCTGCTCAAGGTAATACCAGAACGCGCCGCGCCTCAGCCTCACCGCTATGGAGGGGAAGCGGCGCACGGTCACGTCCAGCGCGCTCTGCAACACCTCCCTGTCCACGGCCTCGTCAAGCGTCGCGCTCAGGCGGAAGAAGTTGTTCCAGTTCCTCCTCCTTGCGGCGGGGTATATCTTGGCCGCGTTGTCGAGCCTAAGCCACCTCAGCTTCCTTTCCTGGGAAAGATGCTTGTTTACAAAGGCGTTTATGGCGTCCATATCGCCCTCGTTCTCGTTAAGCTGGTACAGCACATATGCGTGCCATCTTTCGGGCGCTACTATCAGCCTGCTTTCACACAGCGCGGCGGTAAGCTTGTTATAAAGCCCCTTTGCATCGTCCAGCAGCAGCTCGTCGGAGCCTGCGAATATTATGGACGGCGGCATACCCTCAAGCTCGCCGAACAGCGGCGATATCAGCGGGTCTTTAAGGCTGCTTCCCCTGGCGTAGCAGTCCGCATAAAACTCAAGCACCTCTTTTGTCAGCGAAGGGTCGTGCTCGCGGTTCAGGGTGTAGGACTCGGCAGTGGCTGTAAGGTCAGCCCACGGCGATATGGCTATTATGCCCGAGGGCAGCGGCAGGCCGAGGCTTTTAAGCTTAAGGCACAGCGCGAAGCACAGCCCGCCGCCGGCGCTTTCGCCGGCAAGCATTATGCTGTCGTTGCCGTAGCCCCTGCTTATAAGGTAGCTGTAAGCCTCCATAGCATCCTCTAACGCCGCGGGATAGGGATGCTCCGGCGCCAGCCTGTACGCCGCGCAGAAGACCCTTACGCCCAGCTCATCCGCCAGCGTGGCGCCGAAGCCCTTTGCGTAGTCAAGGTCGCCGCAGGTATAGCCGCCGCCGTGCAGGTACAGTATGATTCCCTGCCTGCGCTCGTCCCGCGGCATTATCCACGCGCCCTCAAAGTTGGCAAAGGCCTCGTCCCTTACTATTACGTCTTTTTTATGTATAGCCTCCATAAGCTCACCCAGCTTGTCCTGCCCCTTTCGTATCGTTTCAAGCGAGCAGTTGGCGACCAGCGGCTTAAAGAAGTTAAGCTGGGAGCGTACCAGCTTTGCGCTAAAGCCCATAAGCGTGTCCTTTCAGATAGT
>SAMEA3663299__coassemble_944_pt1 | contig 11156 bp, 8 predicted proteins | sample SAMEA3663299__metabat2_low_PE_021 | metagenome-assembled genome bin SAMEA3663299 (sample SAMEA3663299) | pig gut metagenome | biome: pig gut; feature: pig-associated habitat; material: faeces | place: China | collected 2013 | reverse complement strand
TAATATTTGCCGAGATAAAGCTGTTTGCTGCATCTATCAGGCGATGAAAGCATATTCGGCGGAGCGAGGGCATCACTTGCTCCGCGGCACCGTGCAGCATGATTGCCGGGCAAGCGCGGCGGCATATATGGTACTTGTGCCCCGGGTGGCATACAAAATGCTGTGCTTCACAGCGTCCTCCGGCAAAAGAGCCGTAGGCGTCTCTCAAAGCCCCCCGCAGAAAAAACGCATCATCAGTTGAAGGCGTCTTGCAGAATTTGCTTGCAATGAAAATTTAAGTATGCTATTATTTCATGTATAGTGTGTCATTTCACATATGAAAACTATGGTTTCTTATGGGTTTCATCGCGGTAATAGCGTTGAAATATAATAATATACTATTGTAGGAGGAAAAACCATGAAAAAGCTCATCTGCATGCTGCTTGTGCTGGCAATGGCGTTTTCCGCTGTAGCTTGCAGCGGCACCCCCGTCGAGACAGTTCCCCCTGAGGGAACCACCCCCACTGAGGGAACCACTCCCGCTGAGGGAACCACTCCCGCTGAAGGAACCACTCCCGCTGAGGGAACTACTCCCGCTGAGGGAACCAATGAAAACTGGAAAATAGCCATCCTGACCGGTACCGTTTCCCAGGGCGAGGAAGAGTTCCGCGCCGCTGAGAAGGCAGTTGCCACCTATGGCGCAGAGCATATCGTAACCGCCACCTATCCCGACAACTTCATGTCCGAGATGGAGACCACCGTTTCCCAGATAGTATCTTTCGCTTCGGATCCCGATGTCAAGGCCATAGTAATGTGCCAGGCTGTTCCCGGCGCAAAGGCCGGCTTTGACAAGGTACGCGAAATGGGACGCGACGACATACTGCTCATCGCCGGTACTCCCCAGGAGGACCCCGAGGTCATCTCAAAGGCTTCCGACATCGTAATGTACGCCGATGAGGCCGCTCAGGGCGACACCATTATGGAGACCTGCGCAAAGTGGGGCATCGAGGTGTTCATTCACTACTCCTTCCCCCGCCACATGGCTATGGAGCTTATCGTTGCCCGTCATGAGCTTCTCCAGAAGAACGCCGAGGCTCTGGGAATTGAAATGGTAGACGTTACCGCTCCCGACCCCACTGCCGAAGCCGGCCTGTCCGCTTCCCAGCAGTTCATCCTGGAGGACGTTCCCCAGCAGCTGGCCAAGTATGAGGGCAAGAAGGTAGCCTTCTTCACCACCAACTGCGGTATGCAGCCTTCCCTGCAGACTGCCTGTCTGGATCAGCCCAACGCTTACTATCCCCAGCCCTGCTGCCCCAGCCCCTATCATGCCTTCCCCGCTACCCTGGGCCTTGAGCTTGAGGTCGGCGGCGACGACCAGGCAGCTCTGGAGCAGATCGCTGCCAAGCTGGCCGAGCATGACGCTGTAGGCCGCTTCTCCACCTGGCCTTCCCCTGTTGCCATGACCATAATCGAAATCGGCGTTGAGTACGCCAAGAATTACATCGATGGCAACATCACCGAGCGTAACGACGGCGCAAAGCTGGCCGAGATGTTCAATTCCAAGATAGAGGGCGCCAAGGTCGCCAACTACACCAACGCTGAAGGCACCACCTTCGACAACTACTACACCGTACTGCTTTCCCCCGTTGACTTTGCAGATTACCTCAAGTAATCCACGATTGTAAAACAGAGCGGGCTCGCCCAATCGCATTTTAGGCGGGCCTGTTTTTTAAAGGAGGTAAACTGTAATGCAAACCGACTTTATTCTGGAAATGAAGAACATCACCAAAAAGTACGGCGAAAACACCGTGCTCAGCGATGTTTCCCTCTCCGTAAAACCGGGAGAGATACACGCGCTGCTGGGTGAAAACGGCGCGGGAAAATCCACCCTGATGAACGTATTGTTCGGCATGCCGGTGATACACAGCACCGGCGGCTTCGAGGGGCAGGTATTTCTGGACGGTCAGGAGGCGAATATCCTCTCCCCCTATGACGCCATGAAGAAGGGCATAGGCATGGTGCATCAGGAGTTTATGCTCCTGCCCGGCTTTACCATTACTGAGAATATCAAGCTGAATAGGGAAATACCCCGCCCAAATCTGGCAAGCCGGGTGCTGGGCAAGGACCTGGAAACCATGGACATGCCGGCTATGGCAAGGGACGCCCGCAAGGCGCTGGACAGCGTAGGCATGAGCATAGATGAGTTTACAAAGGTGCAGGGTTTGCCGGTAGGCTATATGCAGTTCGTTGAGATAGCCCGCGAGATAGACAAGACCGGCGTAAAGCTGCTGGTGTTTGACGAGCCTACGGCGGTGCTCACCGAGTCTGAGGCTACTCAGCTGATTTCCGTAATGAAGAAGATTTCTGCCAGCGGAATAGCAATCATATTTATTACCCACAGACTGGACGAGGTCATGGCGGCCTCCGACAGCATCACCATATTGCGCGACGGCAAGCTGGCGGCTACCAGGCGCACCAGCGAAACCACCATCGTGGAAATGGCGGAGCTTATGATAGGCCGCAAGGGCGACGCCGTGGTAGAGGCCGACGAGCGCCCCGCTCCCCATGAAAAGGTGGCCATGAGCATAAAGGATCTGGAGGTAGACATGCCTGGCGAGCAGGTACGCGGCCTGACGCTGGACGTTTATGAAGGGGAAATACTGGGCATTGGCGGCCTGGCAGGCCAGGGCAAGCTGGGCATACCAAACGGCATAATGAGCCTTTACAGCGCCACCGGCCAGGTTGAGCTGTTCGGAGAGCCGCTTAAGCTGGGCGACACCCAGGCGGCGCTTAAAGCGGGCATAGCCATGGTATCCGAGGACCGCAAAAGCGTGGGCCTGCTGCTGGATCAGTCAATAGAGGACAACATAGTGTTCAACGCCATGCAGGTGCGGGGCGATTACCTGCACAGGCTCGGCCCCTTCACCCAGAAGGATACCGCCGCCATACGCAAGACCGCAAACGAAATGATAAAGGATTTGGACATACGCTGCTTCGGACCCATCCAGTGGGCAGGCACCCTTTCCGGCGGCAACCAGCAGAAGGTATGTGTGGCCAGGGCATTGTGCATGTCCCCCAAATTCCTGTTTGTTTCAGAGCCTACACGAGGAATAGACATAGGCGCGAAGAAGCTGGTGCTGGAGACACTGCTGCGCCTCAACCGAGAGCACGGCATGACCGTGGTTATAGTCTCCTCGGAGCTGCAGGAGCTTCGCAGCATTTCGGACCGGATAGCCATAGTGTCCGAGGGCAAGCTGGTGGACGTGCTGTCCCCCAAGGCGTCGGACGCTGACTTCGGCCTGGCGATGTCAGGCATAAAACCATCTGAACACAAAGAGAAAGGAGCCGGGATAACATGACCAAGAGCAAAATCAGAAGGATCCTGGCAATAACCCTGTGCGCCGCGGCAGCAGTGCTGATGATAGTTAGCGGCGTGAATATGCCCAAGAAGGGTGGCCCCGCAGGCCAGAGCATATTGGAGGATCTGCGCCTGCGCGCAGTGCTGAGCGCAACCGGCAGCAGCGTGGTGGAAAGCTACGTTGACATAGCCAAGAAGGAGGCGCAGCAGCGGGTAAAGAACGCCGGCGGCGGCATGAGCGAGATACGCGAGGCCGTGGAAAAGGCCGAGGAAGAGGTCAGGGCCCGCTACTCCAACAGCGAGGTAGACATTACCGGCATAGATACCGCCGAGCTGACCGCCGCCACTGAAGCCTATGCCAAGGCGCTCAAGACATACGATGAGCTGGATTCCGCAGCCCGGGCCATTTACATAGAGGCCCACTACGCGGAGGCCGAGGCGGCCCTGGAGGCCAAGCATCAGCAGATGCTGGACGCCGGTATGGAGATACCTGAGAACGATACCGTGGAGGTGGATATGTCCGGTTTCGTGCCTACCGCCGAAATGGTGCAGGCACAGGCCGAGGCAGATCAGGCTTACCTTGCGGTGGGCGCCGCCATACAGAAGATATACCCTGTGCTGGATGATGAGTCCATAGGCACACTTAAGACGACCGTCAAGGATGTGGTGTACCAGGTGGGCGATACCTTTGACACCCAGTATGACCGCTGCGTTGAGCAGAGCGGAGCCAAAGAAAGCTTTGCCGGCTACCTTATCCGCCACGCTGCCGACATACTCTACACCGCCATAGCCCTCGTAGTGCTGGCAGTGCTGCTGCTGTTCAACGAGTGGCTGGTGGACAAACTGGGCATACCTAGGGTAATAATAGGCCTGTTCTTCATACTGCTGTGCTTCATGACGCTGTGGTGCGGCCTGTCCCTGCCCAGCCTGATGAGCAACACCATAGTGCGCACCGGCATGAACGCCGTAATGGTGCTGGCCATGGTGCCCGGCATACAGTGCGGCATAAGCCTGAATCTGGGCCTGCCCATAGGCCTGGTGGCGGGGCTAATAGGCGGCCTGCTGACCATAGAGTTGGGAGTGCCCGGGTGGGGCGGCTTTGCCTTGGCGCTGGCCGTAGGCTCCGTGCTGGCGGCTGTGTGCGGCTACCTTTACGCGCTGCTGCTCAACAAGCTCAAGGGCGAGGAGATGTCCGTTACTACCTATGTGGGCTTCTCCGTGGTTTCCCTCATGTGCATAGCGTGGCTGGTGCTGCCCTTCAGGTCGCTAAAGCTGCGCTGGCCTCTTGGTACAGGCCTGCGCAACACCATAGGCTTGGATTCCACCAACTTCAGGCACATACTCGATGACTTCCTCTCTATTGATATAGGAGGCTTTACGGTGCCCACGGGTCTATTGCTGTTTGTGGCGCTGTGCTGCCTGATAGTATGGCTGTTTTCCCGCAGCAAGACCGGCGTGGCAATGATAGCCGTGGGCAACAACGCCCGCTTCGCCGAGGCAGCCGGCCTCAACGTGAACAAGATGCGCATAATAGGCACCGTGCTTTCCACGGTACTTGGCGCGGTAGGTATACTGGTGTACTCGCAGAGCTACGGTTTTATGCAGCTGTACACCGCTCCCCGCCAGATGGGCTTCATTGCCGCTTCGGCAATACTCATAGGCGGCGCCTCCACCAGCCGCTGCAGGATCAGCCACGTCATAATAGGCACCTTCCTCTTCCAGGGCGTGCTGACTCTGGGCATGCCTGTGGCGAACGTGCTTGTGCCCGGCTCAACCATTTCGGAGACACTGCGCATACTGATTTCTAACGGCATCATACTGTATGCGCTGACCAAGTCTGGAGGTGCTTCGCGTGCTTAAGAAACCTGAGCTCAAGAATATAGAAGCCCGCGCGATACTGCGCGATAATGCCGTCACCATAATGTTCGTGGCGCTGTGCGTAATCTGCCTTGCATTCTCGGGCCAGACCGTTCCATATGTAATGTACGAGCTGTTTGGCCGTATGAGCCGCAACGCCTTCATAGTTCTGGCTCTGATACTGCCCATAGTAGCGGGCATGGGAATAAATTTTGCCATAACCATAGGCGCCATGGCGGCCCAGATATCCGCCCTGTGGATGATGGAATGGGGCATAAGCGGCCTGCCTGGCTTCCTTGCGGCAATGCTGATGACGGTGCCCATAGCGGCGTTCTTCGGCTACCTCATAGGCAAGCTAATGAACAAGATGAAGGGTCAGGAAATGATAGGCGGCCTGATACTGGGCTACTTTGCAAACGGTTTGTACCAGCTGCTGTTCCTGTTCATCTTCGGCAACCTGATACCCCTAAACGCTCCGGGCCTGGTGATAAAGGGCTCTACCGGCGTTGCCAACACCATAGATCTTTCCACCGACAGGGGCTTCAAGTATGCCTTGGACAACATTTGGAAGCTGCCCTTCGATAAGGCTCTGTACGTGGTGTGCGCGGCGATAGTACTGATAGCCGTGGTGATGCTGCTGCTTAAGAAGGCAAACAAGAAGTCCGTCATCGTTGCTGTGGCGGGCAGCGTGGCCGCCGTGCTGCTGTATCAGATACCCGCTGTGGCGAATCTGTTCTCCATGGTAAACGTGCCCATGTTCACCTTCATAGTGATAGGGCTGCTGTGCCTGTTCAACACCGCCCTTATGAAAACCAGATTGGGGCAGCAATTCCGTGCTGTTGGCCAGAACCGTACCGTTGCCAACGCCTCCGGCATAAACGTGAACCGGGTGCGAGTGATAGCCATAATGATATCCACGGTGCTGGCAGGCTGGGGGCAGCTCATCTTCGTGCAGAACATGGGTTCTTTCCAGACCTACGGCGCGCACGAGCAGGTGGGCCTGTACGCCGGCGCGGCCATATTGGTTGGCGGCGCGTCCATACGCAAGGCCAACAACAGCCAGGCGCTGCTGGGCTGCATACTGTTCCATCTGCTGTTCATACTGGCCCCTTCCGCCGGCAAGAACCTCTTTGGCGATGCGGCTATAGGCGAGTACTTCCGTGTGTTCATCTCCTACGGCGTCATAGCTATGGCTCTGGTGATGCACGCGTGGAAGGGTATCCAGGGTAAAAGGCGCAAAAAGAACGAGGAAAAGCCTGCCGAGGCCTGAGCTATAAGGCACAAAAGCCCCTCCCTCTCCGCTCCAGCTTGAACGGATTGGGAAAAGGCGTGTCAATCCCAGGATATCATAGGATTTTACAGCCGGACGCGGTTTTACGCGTTCGGCTGTTTAAGTTTCATTAGTTACAAATGCCCGTCTAAGTATATTCAGAGCCTTGGCCGGTGCGGAGGCGCAGCTCTGCAGCGAGCGGCAGGGGCGGATAAAAAGACTCCAACGGTAAGAAGAAGGCATAAGTGAAAAGAGCATACAGGCCCTATGAAATACCCTGCATGGTAAGCTTTGATATAAGCCGGAGGTGCAATATGCAGCAGGGGCAATATACCCCGCGCCCTTTTCCATAACGGCGGTATGTCCGGAGCGGGCCTGCCTGCCATTGTATACCTCCCTTTTGACCGTTTCGCCGCGCCACGCATAGTATTATAGAAGTGAAAGGAGGGAATTGTTATGCTTGAACGCTTAAAAAATATATCCGTTGTATCCGCCATGAGTGCGCGCCCTGCTGCCCGCGCCAGTATTAAGGGCGGTGCGGAGCATCCGAAGCTGCATGGGACGATGAGCTTCTATCCCTATCGAAACGGAGCCATAGTGCTTGCGGAGCTTTGGGGGCTTCCGTATGACTCCGCGCCTTGCGCCCCAAACGTCTATGCCATCCACATTCATGCCGGAGGCGGTTGTTCGGGCGATTTCTCCGATGCAGGCGGGCATTATAATCCGGATAATTGTCCTCATCCTGCACACGCAGGGGATATGCCGCCGCTGTTTGGCAATCGCGGCTATGCGTGGCAAGGCTTCTATACAGAGCGGTTTACGCCAAAAGAAGTCATTGGAAAGACGGTCATCGTTCACGACCGGCGCGATGACTTCAAAACTCAACCCGCTGGCGACGCGGGAGGGCGCATAGCTTGCGGCGTGATACGGGCTTACCGCTAACACAGCTTTTCCGTCTGCATGACGGGTCGCTGGTCGCTGTATTGCAGGCGCGCCGCGACGAAGCCCGTGCATATATCCGGCGTATTCTCCGGCAAAAAAGCCCATGGCGAAAGGGCAGTGCGTATAAAACAGCTTTGCATCCGTGTCGTTTTGGTACGGATGCTTTTCTTTTAACCGCATGCTCAAAGCGCTCAAGTATGCCGCATGGGAGCGAATGCGAGAGGCGAAGCCTGAAAAAACTCAAAAAAGTGGCTGGTCGCCACTTTTTTGACAGACTGCAGAATACAGCTGTCCGGCGGGCATATATATGCCGGAAGCAGAGGAAGGCCGCTCATGCCGGATTTTAAGCAAAGCTAAAGAGCTCGCCGCCTGCTCTTCACAGGCAGCAAGCCCTTTCGATGACTTAGTCTCTTTACTGCCTTAGCTTTGGGAGTCGCTTCATATCCCTGCCAAAGGCATTTGCATATTACTTCACAACGGCAAAGTATTTGTTGATGGAGTCAACCACCTCAGAAACATGCTCGCTGGGCTTGGTTAAGAGCGATACCGTTACAAATACCACCAATGATACGAACATGCTCCAAAGGCCAGCGCCGAAGCCGAGAGGTGAAACCTTCAATATGAAAGTAAAGAGTACCATTATCGCCTCGCCTGCGATTATGCTGCTTATCGCGGCAGCCTTAGTAGAGCGCTTCCAGTATAAGCCGCCTATAACGGTTGGGACCAAAGCTCCTACGCCGGCATTGGACAGCGTCAGTATGTCGCTGAGCATGGCGGGCTTTAGCAGAGCAAAGATTATGGAAATAACACCAAATATCAATACGCATATCTTTGCCACCTTGTACTGCTTCGCTTCGTCGGCATTCTTGTTTATGTACTTCTTGTACACATCGGTAGAGATAAGCGCGCTGACGGCATGCAGCTGAGAGTCTCCTGTAGACATTGCCGCAGCCAAAGCGCCTGATATTATCAGCGAAGCAAATACTATGGGGGTGTACTTAAGAAGCAGTTCGGGGAATATCGTATCGGCAACCGCTATATCAGGCATAAGCACAGTACCTGCAAGGCTTACGGCCGGAGTGAATATGTAGATAGAGGTAAGATATATCGATGAGAAAACCGCGGACCACTTGAGGACCCGAAGGTTCTTTCCGGCAAAGAAACGCAGCGTTATATGCGGGAACATCATCATACCGAAGGTTATCACTATCCAGCGAGAAAGCCAATCCTGCATGGTACATACACCGTTGGGACCGGGCAGCGTAAACAGCTCAGGATTATTTGCAAAGGCAGCTTCAAAGGCGGCGGCTACCGAGGGGAAGTTGTTGCGTACTATCCACAGCGAGCCAAAGACCAGACCTATCCACATGAACACGCCTTGCGCGGCGTCGGTTATGGCAACGCCCTTCATTCCTCCCATCCATACGAGGATGATCATTAGTATCATGAATATCAGCGCGCCTACGGTATAGCTGAGCGTACCGCCGCTCATGGTGGTGAATATGTAGCTGCAGCCTATAGCCTGCATGGCTACATAGGGGATGGTGAATACCATGGTTATTATAGTAACGAGTATGCCTACGGTGTGGGACTGATAAACGTCCGAAGCATAGTCGGCTACGGAGCAGTAGTTATATTTTTTGCCAAGGAACCAGAACCTGCGGCCCCATACCCAGAACAGTACGCCAGGCAGCACCGTCCACAGGCCGTTGACCCACCAGCCAATACCATTCTTGAATACGAATCCGCCCGCGCCCATGAAGGCATATGCGCTATGATAAGTGGCGCTGAAGGTGAGCGTCAATACAAATATGCCAAGGCCGCCGCCGGTAGCAAAGTCCTTGATGTTCTTCTTATCCCGCTTCCATGCGTAGAAAGCAAGGGCCAAGAGTGCAAGTACATATACTATGAGGATTATCATACCGGTATTCATCTCTATTTACCTCCCAAGTTTAGGGCGCTTGCCCGGTTTGATATCGGGATCGTACTTGGAGCAGTCCCATGCTTTGAGGCGAATGGCTGCCACCAGAAAGTCAATTATCATTATTAAATACCAAAACTCAAGCCAGAGGAACAGAGTTGGCCATCCTCCAGTAAGAGGATGCGACTTGCAAAAATCGTTTACGACAGGAAGTATCGGAGGATTTACCATAAGCACGCTTACTACCAGTATTATGTAGAACCACAGCGTACCCTTATTGTGGCTTTTCTTCATAATGCAAAGCTCCTTTCCGTTGATTTATTTAATAAAGTGAAGTTTATTTTTGCAGACTGCGTATTACTTCCACAAGGTTATTTACCAGATGGTCATGGTAAATGCGGCCCTTTTCAGCATCGGACTTAGTGGGCTCGCCTGTAGTTCCGCCGGCTATTTCTGCGTTCTTAAGGGCATGCTCATAAGAACTGGGAACATAGCAAAGCGTATCGTGGGTGTAACAGGGATCTACGGAATAGAGGTTTTGCTCCTTTATGGGGTTGTCCTGCGCTTTTTCAAGGTGGACATATTCAGGGAACTTGTAAAGCATGTGTGAGGTTTCTACCTCTTCTGCGTGGCCAACCGGACCAAAACCAAGCTCGCGTACTATATCCTTGGACATATAAGCGGGGTCGAATATTTTTACGGTAACGCCCAGCTCGCGCTGCGCCCTCTCAGCGGCAATCTGCATCCAAACCACGTTCACTATGCGGTGACCGTTGATCAGGATTATCTTATCAAGACCGTGTGCCTTCAAAGAGGCCATTATATCATATGTGAGGTCGATAAGGGGCTCTGGACGTATGGTGATTGTGCCAGGGCGCACCATGTGATGCGGGCTCCAACCAAACCACAACGGGGGAGTAACGAGAACGTTAGTCTTTTCCGCCGCACATTCCGCAAGCGTTATGGCTACGTAGGAATCCGTACCCACGGGAAGATGCGTGCTGTGCTGCTCAACGCTGCCAACGGGTATTATGGCAACGCCCTTTGCTTCGGTGATGGCCTCTTTTACTTCGGGCCAGCTTTTTGTTTGAATCCAACAACTCATGTGATAATAATTCCTCCCTTCAGTTGATAAATTGATAATTATTAGAGCCTATGATTAGTTATTATTGACATATTAGCGCGTCAAAAACCATTTTTCTGTGCTCTGCAGCACATTTTAGCTATTATTTATATTGAAAAATGAGTATACCCAGTATAAAATATAAAAATAGTAGTATACAGTATACAGTATATAGTATATAGTATGCAGGAAGATGGTCTGCACAAATATGGAAAGCAATGCGGCAATAGAAATAGCAAGTCTTTTTACGCAAAGGCACATTTATGACAAATACCGTACCGAGCTGTGTACGGCGTTTGCCCATGCCGGAACACGGGCTTATTTTGAGCGAAAGCAGTTTATTGAGCTCAGCGGTAATGCTGCTGATTATATATATCTTGTTCAAGATGGCTGCGTTAAGCAATACCTGCACTCCCCCAATGGCGTCACAAGGACTATATTTCTGCTTGCGCAGGGAAACACGTTCAACGAAGTAACGTTGTTCAATAACGACACCAGCTATGTTACGAGCCAGGCTCACACCGACGTGTGCCTAATAAGAATGGCGGCTGACGAATTCAACGCTATTCTGAACGCTGAACCGTCATTGTACAGAAGTATGTCGTATATGCTCGCGTATAAGCTGCGCATCGCTATGGCGCAGATATATGACCTTTCCTTCAACAGCACTGAACAGCGTTTCAGGAATCTGCTTTGCAGGTTGTGC
>SAMEA3663299__coassemble_736_pt1 | contig 13788 bp, 11 predicted proteins | sample SAMEA3663299__metabat2_low_PE_021 | metagenome-assembled genome bin SAMEA3663299 (sample SAMEA3663299) | pig gut metagenome | biome: pig gut; feature: pig-associated habitat; material: faeces | place: China | collected 2013 | reverse complement strand
ATGCTATAAGCTGGGCCGATATATCCTTAAGCTCGTCTAAAGGCACGAGCGGCTTTTCAAACAGCGCGCTGCCGCCGCCGGAAACAAGGAAGAGCACCGTGTCGCCTGCGCCCGCTTTTTTTGCAAGCTCTATCGCCTGCTCCGTTGCAGCTACCGAGTTTTCGTCCGGTATGGGATGGCCGGCTTCATACACCCTGACGCGGTCCAAGCCGCCCTGCGCGTGGCCGTACTTGGTTATAACTATTCCCTCTTCTATGCTCAGCTCTTCGTACGCGGCCTTAGCCATAGTGCAGGCGGCCTTGCCTATCGCCACAAGATATATCCTGCCCTTAAGCTCAAGCTTATCAAGCGCCGCCTTAACGGCGGCCTGCGGCTGTACGGCGGCTATTGCTGCATCGATTATTGCTTTGGCGTCGCTTTTTATGCCCATATTATTTATTTATAACGTTTATTGGCTCGCCGTCCATGAAGGCTTTTATGTTCCTTGCGGTCTGCTCCATTATGCGCTGCCTGCTTTCCACAGGCGCCCAGCTTATGTGCGGGGTTATTATGCAGTTTTTCGCCCTGAGCAACGGATTGTCCGCCCTTATAGGCTCCGTGGACACGACGTCAAGCCCGGCGCCCGCTATCTTGCCGGAGTTCAGCGCATCCGCCACGTCAGCCTCGTCTAAAAGCTGGCCTCTGGCGTTGTTTATAAGTATCACACCGTCCTTCATCTTGGCTATGCTCTGCTTGTTTATAAGCCTTGTGTTTTCCGGAGTAAGGTTGCAGTGCAGCGTTATAACGTCAGCCCTTTTATAAAGCTCGTCAAGGCTGACATATTCGCCTATGGCCCTGCCGGAATCGTTAGGATAAAGGTCATAGGCAATTATGCTCATGCCCATCGCCTTAGCTATCCTCGCTTCTGCCTGGCCTATCCTGCCAAAGCCTATTATGCCCATAGTCTTGCCGTCAAGCTCGGTAAGCGGATAATCCCAATAGCACCATTCGATATTGTTTGTCCACTTGCCCTGACGCACCGTATCGCTGTGATGCCCTACGCGGCAGCAAAGCTCCAGCAGCAGCGCTATTGAAAACTGGCTCACCGACGCCGTTCCGTAGGACGGCACGTTCACAACGGGTATGCCCTTTTGTTTTGCATAATTATAATCGATTACGTTATACCCTGTCGCAAGCACGGCTATGAGCTTGATGTTATTGCAGCTATCTATGGTCTGCTTCGATATTGGGGTCTTGTTCATAACGACTATCTCCGCATCGCCTATCCTTTCAGCTATTATGGGCGATTCCACATACGATGTGCGGTCATATACCGTAAGCTCGCCAAGCTTTGCTATGGGCTCCCAGGAGATGTCGCCAGGGTTTTCATTATAGCCGTCCAACACCACGATTTTCATATCAGTCTTGTCCTCCTTGGCCGTTGAGCCATATGATTGGGCGTGCGCCGCTTTTATTATACTATACCCATGCGGCTTTTCAAATAATAAAAACCCACATCTAATAAGTAATAATACATTGCTGCGGCCTGTCGATAAACCCTGGGGTTGTTAAGGGATGGTTGCCCCTTAAGCTAATTGCGGCTCTGACGGCATGCACGTCAGAACGGATACAAAAAAAGCGGCTGTCAGCCGCTTTTTTATATCGCTATAACGCTGCCGCAAAATTCGCATTTTCCTGTGCTGTCCGGCACCACAACCGCGCCGCAGTATGGGCATTTTACGCTTGCCTTGGGCGCATTGGCGGCGGCTATATTCTCCCTTACGGTGCTGCGTATTTTTGTAAGCGCGTCGGAAATCTCCTTGCCAAGCTTTTCGTATTCAAGATAGTCTATGCTCTTGCGCGGGTCCACAGGCTTTGCAAAAGGCCCGCCGGCTACGTTGTTTATCTCGACCGAGCTTGAGTTGAGCCTGAAGCGCATCTCGTCAAAGTATGGGTGATTCACGCTGATTATAACGTAAAAATCATAGCTGTACTCATAACGGGGCGGGTTATAGCTCACTTCATTGCCTTCGCTGTCCTTACGCTTAAGCTCGCTGCGGGATTCGTCAACATCTACGCGGCAGCCTGTTACCTGAGAAAAATCGAGCACGTCCGGATTGGCTTCGATAAGGTTGCGCGCGCTCGTCACCATGAACTTGCCCGCGTCCTCGTCAAGAAGCACCTTGGTGTTGTCGCCAAGCGCCCTCGTCGTATGGAAGGCAGCAACGGCGTTACGGTTCTCCTCGCGATAATCAAGCTGTTCCTTTATCTCCTCAACCGTGCTTTGCCGCCTTTCCGAGAACCACGGCGAAAGCTTGGCGGCACAGTTTTTGCAAAGGTTGCCGTTTTGAAGCTTCCTGTTGCCAAAAAGGCCTATCTTTTCACCGCAAATGTCGCAGTATTTCTTGTCAAACAGTCCCATAGTTGCCTCCTTTGGCTAATAAACTTATGTATTATGAAAACTAAAGCGGATATCCTTATTTATGGTAGGCCGGCATCCGGCGCTAATGCCGGCCTGTTATACGTTATGATTCGGTTTACGCGGCCTTTTTGTTCATCACTGCGCCTATGAGGTACAGCACGGGTATTACAAGACCCGTAAGCAGGTTGACGATGCTGAAGTTATCAGGATTACCTACAAGGGTAAGCACGTTTGAAAGTACGGAGAGGGCGATAACGATTATGCCCCATACCATGCAGGTGCCGGCCTTTTCAGGCTTGTTGCAGTTCTTTACGCCAACGATTCCGGCTATCATCTCAAATATTGAGCCCACCAACATAAGTATTACGGCTGCCGTGTACTGCCATGTATTCAGCTCCAGAGCTACAAGTGCGGCCAGGCCGATAGCGGCCACTATGGAAAGTATCAGCGCCAGCGCGCCGAACACTATCATCAGTATACCGGTTACTTTAAGAAATTTTGATCCCTTCATATGGATTATGCCTCCTGTTATAGTTATATTGTTTTATCCATTGTATATATGTATTTGATAACGCGCCGTCAAATACCCTGATCAATCAGTACTCCTGTGGTTTTTCCTTTATTTCTGCATTTTCTTCAACAAGCGATTCAAAGCATTCAACTATTTTTCTTGAGGCCTCGCCATACCCCGTGGGAAAGCTGTTGCTGCCGTATGCATCGATGCTGCTCCCGTCCTCAAGGTTTATATGCAGACCAAAGCTCGAGCCGTCAAGCGCCATTTTGTTCACCTTGTCAAAGCCGTCCCATTCCTCAAGCTTATATTGCCTGGCTATCTCGCTAAGCGTGTCAAATGCGCTTTCATCAAGCTCAGCATCGGCCTCATAATAGCCGGCGTTCAAGTCTGCATGCAGCACAGCCTTACCGTTTTCCCTTGTAAGGGTATATGTATATATGCTATCCGTGCTCATGCCGCTTTGGGAATAGCTGAAGCTCGTTATCTTCACGTTATCCCAGTCCGCGCTCTTTTTGGCCTTACAGCCAAACAGCAAAGCCGCTGCCAACACCGCGATCACAGGTATTATTATCCAAAGCTTATTCATGCCTTATGCCCACGGATCCTCATTTGCAGGCGTGCGTATGCCCACAAGCACGCTTGAATACTCCCAAAGGTACCAGTTATCGCCCTTTTGCCTAAGCTTTATGCCGCGCGGAGAATCGGCTCCAGCGGTTTTCAGGTACAGGCGCATATAGCCCTCCTCGCAGTCCTGCGGCCTCATGTCGGGATAGAACTGTATTGTCAGCGGCTCATCCGGCTTATAGCTGTTTTGCGGAGCAGCGCCGTTAAAATAGGCGAGCGGCAGATACTTTTTGTCCCCAAGCCTGTCGCGCAGGAACTGGATATCCCTATTGCTCATTGCCCTCGGCCCGCGAAGCAGGTTCACAGCCTCCACGCCTGCGTCCTTATCCCGCGTGTACAGGTCAAGCGCAAGCATAAACAGTGCGCAGGTGTTTTCCGGCCTGGTCAGGTCTGTCGCCAGCGCGGCAAACTCGTTATAATCATTGGGCAATCTGTCAAATGTAACTTGCATATCCTTTACCTCCATCTTTACAGGTGCGGCCGCGTCTATGGTTCCGGCTGCGGCGTCCGCGGCGCTTTCGTCAAGGCGCACCTCGCGTATCTCTATGATGTAATTGTTCTCAGTCTCCTCATCGCGGTAAGCTGTTACCATGCACAGCATAGGCTCGCCGCTTTCCTCTATCCTGCGGGCAAGCTCCTCCGCTGAAACGAGCGCGTCTATAAACTCTCCGGCGGTCTCGTCCCACTCCCTGACATAGGCCCTTGTGCGAAGGTCTGAGGCGTAGTACTCCTCGCACACCTCCTCGGCATTGTAAATAACATAGCCATCCTTAAACAGCTCAGGGTCGCACAGCTCTGCTATATAGCCCGGGCCGTTAGGGTCGGGCACGGCGTTTGCATAGCCAAGCTCCACCATCAGCGCCACGTCAAGCGCATCCTCATCGGCGGAAAGGCATATAACATCGTCCACAAGCAGTTGTACTCCCCTGCCCGAGTCAGGCGCCGCCTCGGACCAATGCGGCGAAACGTACGCAAGCATTGGCCCTTCGGCAAGGTATTTGTAGTTGTCGCTCAGCCTAAGCCGCCGCGTACCCTCATACGAGGTGTTGCGCATGAACAGCGAATTGCCCTGCTCCTCATCGTCCGGCCAACAGAAGCGCAGGGTATCTTCATCCACTATCTCAAACTCGCACTCGATATCAGGGTTTTCGCCCGTGTAGTCGGCCTCTATGAATATAAGCTTGTCGCCGCGCCGCTCATAGCGGCTGTACATTGTCTCCTGCCCGTTTTGCTCGTTATAATAGTATATGGGGTCGGTGAACACCCTGCCGCCGCCGTCAAAATAGTATATGTCCGGCGCAGCAATAAGGTTGTTCGGGTTCACGCATACCCACCAACCCTCAAGGAACAGATCAAGCTCCACGATTTCTGAAGGCAGAGGCGTTTCCTGCGGCTGCTTCTGCGTTTGAGCGGGAGCTGCGCTTTGTATGGGGTCGGTTCCCGCAGCTTCCGGTGTACTGGCAGTCTCGGGCAGCGGGGTAAGGCTTGCAAACGCCTTGCCAATATCGTCCGAAAGGCCGTTATCCTCATTGCCCACTATGCCGGATATGGCGGAGCAGCCGGCGCACAGCAGCATTATCGCAGCGATAAGCAGGGGCAGTATTCGCTTCATCGTTTCTTTCTCCTTGTTCATCGTTGTGTGGCGCGCATGCGCCGGGCAAGCGTTTTTATTCGTTTATTTCTTAAACGGCAGATACGGTATCATCTGATTGGCAAGCTTTGCTATGGTCATGGTCTGCAAATGCACCTTGCCCGGACCGGTTATCACCGTATCAAATATGCCTTCCGAGCCGAACAGAACGTTCTTTATGCCCTTTACCATCTGAACGTCCATAGTGCAGGTATCGTCCATTATGGCAAGCACGCCCGTATCGCATATGAGCTGTTCTCCAGGCATAAGGTCGTATTCCTGGCAGTAACCGTCCACCTCAAGGAATACAAGGCCCGGGCCGGTCACGCGCTGCATTATGAAGCCTTCGCCGCCGACAAGGCCCGCGCCGAGCTTCTTTTGAAAATGCATGGAAAGCTGCACGCCGTAGGTGGCGCACAGGAAGGCATGCTTCTGGCAGATTATGCTCTGCCCCGGCGCAAGCTCGCGCGCCACTATCCTTCCCGGGAAGGAGGATGCGAACGCTATCTCAGCCGCGCCCTGTGCGGTATACTTGCTCATAAACAGGCTTTCGCCCATGAACATGCGGCCTATGGCCTTACCCGCGCCGCCTTCGGCCTTGGCTTCGCTCAGCACCGGCCCGCGGGACCAGGTGCGCCCTCCGGCCTCGCTTATCATCGCTTCGCCCGGGCTAAGGTTGACTATTACGGCAGGCAGGCTACCGCCTTCGATCCTGTAATTCATGTCTGCCTCCTTGTAATACTTGTTTTATATGGTTTTATTCCATTACATCGCTTGAATAGGTGCAGGAGCAGTACCACTCCTCGCCTTCGTCTATCTTGAAGGAGATATAGAGGAAGCTGCCGTTGCCGTTAGACCACTTGTAGCTGTGCTTGGTATCATTCCATGTGTTTTCGCTGTCCTGCCAGGGTATGCCGTCGCTGCCAAGCGCCTCTACCACGTCCGCATAGTTTATCTGATGATAGGTATTGGTCCTTATCTCCAGGAAACGCTGATACAGCGCGCGCATATCCTCAAGCGTGGCTTCGCCCGTGGCGCTTGGGTTGGACATGCCGTAATCGCCGCTTGCGGTCTGGGTCGCGGAGCTGCCGCCCGCGGTCGCGGAGCCTTCCTCGGGTATCATGTCAAGGTCAAGCTGGAACAGCTTGGCAATATCCATAAAGCTCATGCCCTTATAGTACTTTACGCCTTCCTTTTCAAGATAGGGATAATCGTTTTCATAATCCCACTCGTCGTCAAGATGCCTAAGGCACGCGACCACCTTCATTACGTTGCCCTCGCCGTCGTCGACCGTGGCCAACACATACAGGCGGTTAAACTCCCCGTCATATTCTATGATGCTCTCCTCGCCGAGCATCTGCTCCATGAACAGGCCTTCTATATCAAAGTAGTGGTATTCGCCGTCGTCATACTCATGTGCCGCGCTGATGCTGAAGTTATACTGATTGGAGCCTTCAAACGCCATGCCGACAAAGGGACGCAGCTCGCCCAACTCCTCATCGTATACTATACGGGCAAGCACCTCGCACTGGTTGCCGTTGTTGGCCTCATATATCCCGGTGCAATCATAATATTCCGCAACGCCGTGCCAGTCCCCAAGGTATCCCGCCACAAAATCGGCATCCGGCTTGGAGTTGCTGCCGCCCTGTCCAAAGGCTTCCGCAAGGCTGCCTGCCGTGCCGCCGTTGTTGGAGGAGAACACGTCGCTTGCTTCGGGCGCATAGGTGATGGTCATATCCTGATTGGCAAATTCCACCGTTACCAGCTCGCCATCCACGCTGAACGGGAACGTATCGCCTATTGCATCCGTTATCACGCCCGTCGCTTCATCATAGGTAATGCTTTCAGGCTCGTCGCCGCTGAAAGCAAGCATGCCGGTGCCGTCGCCATAGAACAGTACATAGCTGCCCTCCGCCATATCGCCCTCCACCAAATCGCTATAGGTGAGCGACTGGCCGGAAATGGTCATGCTGTATATGGTATAGTTGCCGTTGAGGCCGCTTGCAGACGTGCTCACGCCGCCGTTGCCGGTGCTCTTCACGGGCGTTACGCCCTCCTTGGCAAGGTGCATAATGGTTTCGCCGTACCTTATGTCCATTATGCCGTCCTTGATGGTGCCTTCCATGGTCTCCTCCATGCCAAGGAACGATACAGTGCCCTTGAAGTTATCGCCGTCCATGGTGTACTTGAAGCTAAGCTCAAGCCCGACGTTGTATACGCCCTTGCCGCCTTTTTTAAGCTCTATATAGCTTTCGCCGTACGGCTCGTTGAAGCTTGCGCCGTTATCATAGCTTTCCTCGTAGCATATGTATTTGCCCGTCACGTCAGGACCTTTATCCTTTGAGCAGGCGCACAGCGCAATCAGCATCAGCGCCGATAGCGCAACGGCTACTATGTTCCTGAATTTCTTCACTGTTTTATCCTCCATACATATTCCTTTTTAGCTTATTTTGCTTTTATGGTAACGCTGTTTAGTATTGCATCGCCCTCGCTGCCAGGCTCTATGCCGGTGCAGGCGCGGTTGACTCCACAGGCGCGGCGGATTCAACGGGGGTCTGCGTCGTGGGCATTGTGGCGCCCGTGCCGCCGTAGCCTTAGGGCGCAAAGCCTATCGGAGGCATTTCGTCATTGGCAATGGACGCATTGTATGCATCCAGGGAGGGAGGTATAAGCGCGCCGTTGGCGGCCTCCTTTTCCCAGCTTGCTCCCCACTGCTTCATGAACATGGTGAAGCTGAACAGGCTGCCGTTTACGTCTATATCATCGCCCATGCAGTACTGATCAGGATAGTCGGGCATGGGCAGGAACATCCAGTTGTATGCGTTCATCTCTATGCCGCCCGCTATCGTGCCGCTTATGGCGTATAATCCGGACTCCTTAGCCTCGCACTGGGCTATGGCAAAAGCCTCGTCGGAGCCGGCAATGTACACCTCAAAGCTGCCTTTGCCGTCAGTGTCGACGTTTACGAGCATATACGCATCGTAATTGCCATAGGATATGCTTGCAAAGTCGCCGGTAGCGTCTATAACATTCAGCACGCCGTACCATGTGCCGTTCCATTTTGCCTGTATCTCGCTGGTCGCGTTATCCATGCCTGAACCGTCTGTCACATGCTCGCCGCCGTTTGCGGGGTCAGACTGTTCGCCGTTATTTACGGCGGCGCCGCCTTCACGCTCTAACTTGAGCGTTACGCCCATATTCAGCACGTTTTCCAGCGTCATAACGCCGTTTTCGAGCGTACCGCTGCAATCAAGCCCGCCGCCGCTCACCTTCAGCGCTCCGTCCTCAAGCGTCCACTTGCCGCTGCTGCTATTGCCGTCAATGTTCAGCCTGCACTTGCCGCCGTCCTTAAGCTCTATCGAGAAGCCGCCGCTCCAAATATCGGCCACGTTCATTTCCACGCCCCACATCTCTGCGGTCACGGCGTTGTATACGCCTGCGTTGGGGTCGGTGGACGCTTTGCCGCCCTTTCCGCCAAGCACCGCTATCAGCACCACGACAAGTATCACGGCCAGCACCGCGCCGCCTATTATAATAAGGGTTTTCTTGTTCATGGGCTTGGCCGAGGCCTTTGGAGCCTTCTGCCTGAGCTGCACAGGGGTCTGATAGTCCTGCTGAGGGGCCTGATAGCTGCCCTGCTGAGGAGCCTGATAGCTGCCCTGCTGAGGCTGCTCGAATCCGGCCGTAGTTGGCATGGTCTCGCCGTCCCTGTACTCACACGGACTATCTGCCGAATCCGGGTGATGCGGTGCCTCAGGCGCAGGCTTCGGAGTTATCTTAGCGCCGCATCCGGTGCAGAATTTGGCGTTGTCAGGTAACTGCTTGCCGCAGTTTGTGCAAAATGCCATTTAATATAACCTCCTTCAGGTATTGTCTTTTTAATAAAACCGCCAAAGTCCGCCCTTTAGGGCGCGGACAAGCCGGCGAGCAGCATCAGGCACGCAAAATATGTTATTATAATCTTTATAAGCTTACTCTTCACCCTGCCATCCTGCTTCAGCATTATGTGCTTTCGTCTTACATTGCGCAAAGCTTGGATATAAGGTATTCAAGGCTGGTATCATAGAATATAAAGTCGTCTATGGTATTCGCCCGCTTGGCCTTCACCGCCAAGGCCACATATTCCTCGTCCGTTTCCGGACAAAGCAATATCAGTTTGCAGTCCGGCGTTTCTTTTCTAAGCCGTGTGCAAAGCGCAAGGCAATAGTCCATATCGTACTCGCCGCTTTCGGATACCTCTATAAGCGCGCAGGTCGCGCCGCTCCCGCGTATAACTATGCCTGCATCGGCATAATCCGGCTTGAAGCACATGCTTATGCCCTTTTCCTCCCTTACGAGCTTCATAAGGCTCTGCGCGAGTATTTTTCTCTTCATTATAAGCGCCACGGATTGCGACATAGCTGCTTCCTCCCACAACGGAACATTAAGGCCATCAGTAAATAGATTGGATATACAAACGCCGCTCCTGATATCGCTACAACGAATCATAGCATTATCTAAAGCGGCGCACATCACAGCTAACTGTTATTTTATATTGCGTCTTGTAATTTATAGACGTATCAATACCTTGGGTTAATCCAGCCGTTGAGAATAACGTGGGCCACAAGCTCGCTGGTGCGCTCAAAGCCCATTTTTCCCGTTACGCTTTGTATATGCCTGTACAGCGTGTTTTCAGAAATCCCCATGCGCTCGGCAATCTCCTTTCTGCTCACTCCTTCGCATATAAGCCGCAGCGTTTCAAGCTCCCTTTCCGTTAGCGGCGCTTCACCCGGCTGCACGGGAATGGTCTTTTGCTGAGGAAAATACTGCTTGCCTTCTATAACGTCCCTTATCACCTGAACGAAGAACGGCATTGTCTGGCTCTTTTCAACAAACGCGTCCGCGCCGCTCTTCCTTGCCCTGGGCATATATGTCACCTCGTCATAGCCGGTCATGACGACCACCTTTATGCCTTCAAGCTCCTTTTTAATAAGCTCCGTAGCCTCAAGCCCGCTTGCGCCTTCCGCCGTGCATATATCCATAAGCACAAGATCGGGCCTTTTTTCGCGGCAGAATATGGGCGCAAGCTTAGCGTCCGATATGCTGCCGACAACTATCATATCATCGTATTCCTCAAGCGCGCTCCTGAAGGAGTCGCGTATCGCCGCGTGGTCGTCAACTATAAGTATCTTTATCATATCCTTTGCTCCTCAAGGCTTGATCTATGCCTCAATAAACTCCGCCGTAACGGTGAAGCTCGGCGTTGTTGCTATGCGTATAGTGCCGCCCAGGGCTTCCGCCCTTCTGCGCATGCCGGTTATGCCGCCGCCTTCTATTATGTATTCGCTGCCCTCGCCATTATCGCTGACAGTAAGCCGCCAGCCGTTCGGGATATGCGCGCACTTTGCCTTAACGCTGCTTGCGAAGCCGTGCCTTACGGCATTGGTAACACACTCGCGCAATATGGCGTTCATGCAGGCCGCAATTTTTCTGTTTTCGCACACGCTTCCGCTGAATTCCACCTCCACCCCTATTTGGCTGAACATCTCCTTTAATGAAGCGAGCGCGCTTTCAGGATCCCTTGCATCGTCCGCCGGCAGCTCGTCAAGCTCGCTTATAAGCGAGCATATATCCTTTTCAAGCAGCTCCATATCAAGCGCCTTTCCTTCCCTTATCGCTTTGTCGAGCATGGTCACCCTTTGCCCAAGCACATCGTGTACCTTGGCCTTCTGGCTTTGCAGCTCAAGCCCGCGGCGTATCTCCTCTATATTGATAAGCATTTTTATAAGATGCCGCTTCTGGGCGCTCAGGGCCCTCCTTTCGCTTTCAAGCGCTTCTGCAAGACGCCACTGCTCCGTTATATCGGGGGCGTAAAGCTCTATATACTGCTTTGAGCCTATCGTGATAAAGCTATGCTCAAGCTGCCATACATGCCCATCCGGCGTTTTCACGGCCAGCGTATCGCCAATATCAAAGCTTTCAACATTGTCAGGGAAGCAATCCGGTATAGAGCTCAGTATGTCTACCGCGCTTTTGGTGCGCTCAAGCGAAAGCTGGGAGATGAGCTTTTGCATGGTCCTGTTCATAAGCAGAATATAGCCGGACCTGTCCGCAAAAAGCATGGCTGTCGGCAGGCTGTCTATGGCTTCTTTTATCGATAAGCCCGAAAGCCCCTCCTTAAGCTCATGCGATATGAACACAAGCACGCATATCGCCCTTGCAAGCGTAACGGCAGCATTGGCCATGAACACATACGCAAACGCAGCGCCGAGCAGCTTTTCCATAATGGGGAGTATAAGCACGCTGAAGGTTATATACGCTATGTCCCACAGCTTGTTATGCCAAACGTATGAAAATACGGAGCATATGTTTATCATAAGGCAAAGCGCGTATCTTAAAAATATGAACCTTTCTCCTGCGGCCGCCATGCTTGAATTCAAATTAAATTCAACATTGCCCATCAGCAGTACGCATATAGCGGTTTGCAGTGATATCGCGGCCTCAAGAAGCTGCCTTGGCAAAAGCCTTTTTTCAAAGCTCCTTCTATAAAACGAAAGCACGCATACAAGTACCTGCACCGCAAGCGCCGCAAGCAGCACGAACTGCACCGTCAGCCTTAGCCATGTCGGGAAAAAGCTAAACTCTATCATCGTTTTGCCCCTCCCTGTCAGCGTATGTACTGTCTATGGTAAGGCTCGCCTCGTGCAAAAAACCGTCGTGCGCTATGGCAAGCCTGCCGCATTTAGGCTTTATGCTCAGCTCTATGCCGTCAAAGCTGCCCTCCGCCAGCAGGCGCATGACAGGCTTCGTATTATCGCCGTTATTAGATATGTTGCATATCAGCGCGCTCCAGCCGCGTTCAAGCGCAAAGCTCAGGCCGTAAAACATAAATTCATAAAAGCCTGCCGCCTCCTCAGGCGAAAGCCTGGCCCCAAGCGAGACCCTGACCGCCGCCTTCAATCCGCTTTTATCCGCGCAGGAGACAAGCTCCTCAAGATGCGCCTTAAGCTCGCCCGTGTCTATAAGCGAGGCCTGCTTTTGCTGGAACAGCATGTTGGAGCGCCTTTTGCAATAGCAAAGCAGCATATGCAGCCTTAAGGCCTCCTCTGCATCAAGCCCGTTACTGCCGGCTTTTTTAACTATGTCAAGCGCGTGCATAAGCTCCGTATGTATCGTGCTTTCAAGCTCGTCATGTATGCTTTGCCTGACCCTCAGCGCCTCCGCCCGTTCCCTGAGGTCGCGTTCGTTCTTAAGCAGGGCGTTGCCCCGCTCAAGCCTTTCCACTATTTCGCTCAGGCGCCTTTGCAGCTCGTGTACGGCGCTCATATCCTCCTGCCACACAACGGCGCCTCCGGCTATAGGCATGCCGGAAAGCTGTATATCCGGCGCGGTGTTTATAACAAACTGAGCGGTAAAATCCACGCTGCGCCTTACCTCGTCCTCAAGCGGCCTTGCGTTGGCGGAGGAAAGCATGGTATCTCCGGACGGGGTGACTATTTGCATATTCAGCACGGAATGTGAAAACAGGCCCGGATAATTTGAATTTACAGGGATAAGCCCCGTTCGCATCGCCGATTCCATGAACAGAAGGAAGAACAGCACCGCCGTTATTGTAAAGTCGCCTTCCCAGGCAATGGGTATGCGCAGCGCATACATTATGCAATAGGCCAGCATCCATACGCACAGCCCTACGGGAAAAAGCAGGGCTTTCCTCCTTGGCGTTTTGCCGCATTTTTTAATAAGCAGCATAAGCGTCAAAAATATGCACGCTGCATTTACCATGCACACCGCAAAATAGCCTATGCCGTAGCTATAGTTGCCGGACCAACCCGGTTGGGACAGATCCATTCTGAACACCAGCATGTGCATATCGTTCGTCAGCACCAGCAAAAACGCAAGTATGTTCACCATAAGGCACACCTTCCACCACCTTGGCGCCGCGGCATGCCCCTCCACGCCTATGGACACGGTCAGCCTTAGCATCGTCACCGGCAGGCCAAGCTGAAACAGATAAAACGAATACCAAAGATACCTGTTCAGCGCACCCGCAATCGGCAGCTGCCATTTTATCGTGCGCACCAGCAGCCAAAGCACCATTTCAGCGGCGGCTATGAATACTATCACGCGCATTTGCCTGTTCAAAAGCCTGCCTATCATCGTGCCTGCCCATGCCACAACAACGGCTATCGCCGCCGTAGCCGCTATTATATGCTCCCTGCCGTCGGCAGTAGTAAACAGGTCTTTATGCTGCGCTTCCCTCTTGTAGCGCGCCCACGCGCTCTCCGTTGCGCCGAGCATTTTTGTATAGTCGTCAAGTTTTTTTGCCCTTGCATACTCGCTCTGCATAGGATAAAGCCTTCTGTCCGCCTCGCCCTCGTCCGTGCGCAGGCCGGACTGCTCCAGCAATATATCCATATGCACGGGCAGCTTAAGCTCTTTATTTGATAAAAGCCCTTTTGTGAAGCTGAGCGTGCCTTCCTCGGGTATTATTATTTCAAGCTTCCTTCCCGCTTTGATCTGGGCGGCAGCCTGATAGTCGAAGCATATCTGTATATCAGCGTCCGCATTCTGCGTCATGCGGCCGGATTGCTCAAGCTCCTTGAAAAGCTTCAGCGCCCCGTCCATATCAAAATCCTCGCC
>SAMEA3663299__coassemble_609_pt1 | contig 15636 bp, 13 predicted proteins | sample SAMEA3663299__metabat2_low_PE_021 | metagenome-assembled genome bin SAMEA3663299 (sample SAMEA3663299) | pig gut metagenome | biome: pig gut; feature: pig-associated habitat; material: faeces | place: China | collected 2013 | reverse complement strand
AAAACCCGTAAAACTCAAAAAAGTGGCGTTCAGCCACTTTTTTGACACTCTGGGACGCGGTTTTACCGCGTCCGCAAGCTTTTTTAAGTTAGATGTTTAGAAATCGCATTTCTTCTCAATATAAGCGGGCAGCTCGTCTATGCTCAGGCGTATCTGCTCCATAGTGTCGCGATCACGCACGGTAACGGTATTGTCCTCAAGAGTATCAAAGTCAATGGTTATGCACAGCGGGGTGCCGATCTCATCATGGCGGCGATAGCGCTTGCCTATAGCGCCTGAATCGTCGTAATCGACCATGAACTTCTTGGAGAGCATAGCATATACTTCGCGCGCTTTGTCGCCAAGCTTGTTCTTCTGAAGCGGAAGTATAGCGGCCTTGTAGGGCGCAATGGCGGGGTGGAGGTGCAGTACGTTCCTTACATCGCCATTTTCAAGCTTTTCTTCATCATAAGCGTCGCACAGCAGCATCAGCAGCATTCTTTCAACACCAACAGAAGGCTCTATTACATAAGGCACATACTTTTCATTGGTGAATGGGTCCGTATAGGTCATATCCTGACCGGACTGCTTAGCGTGTGCGCTAAGGTCAAAGTTGGTGCGGCTCGCAATGCCCCAAAGCTCGCCCCAGCCAAACGGGAACAGGTACTCTATATCGGTAGTGCCGTTTGAATAGTGGGAAAGCTCTTCCTTTTCATGCTCCCTAAGGCGCATGTTCTCTTTATGTATGCCGAGCGACAACACAAAGCTCTCGCAATAATCCTTCCAATACTTGTACCAATCAAGCTCGGTGCCAGGGGCGCAGAAGAATTCAAGCTCCATCTGCTCAAACTCGCGGGTACGGAATATGAAGTTGCCCGGGGTTATCTCGTTGCGGAAGGATTTGCCTATCTGGCCTATGCCAAAGGGTATCTTCCTACGGGTGGTGCGCTGAACGTTCTTAAAGTTTACGAATATGCCCTGCGCAGTTTCCGGACGCAGATAAAGCTGGCTTGCAGTATCCTCATTTACGCCCTGGAAGGTCTTGAACATCATATTAAACTTGCGGATAGAGGTAAAATCGCTTTTCCCGCACTCGGGGCAAACTATGCCTTTTTCGGCGATAAAGGCGGACATTTGCTCGTGCGTCCAACCGTCTGGATGTATATCGTCAAGGCCATGCTTTTCGGCGTATTCTTCAATAAGCTTGTCCGCACGGAAGCGAGCCTTGCAGCTCTTGCAGTCCATAAGAGGATCGTTGAAGTTGACAACATGTCCGCTGGCTACCCATACCTCGGGATTCATAAGAATAGCAGAGTCAAGGCCGACGTTGTATTCGTTCTCCTGCACGAATTTACGCCACCATGCTTTTTTTACATTATTTTTCATCTCTACGCCAAGGGGGCCGTAGTCCCATGCGTTTGCAAGTCCGCCATAAAGCTCGGAGCCTGCAAAAACAAAGCCGCGGTTTTTGCAAAGCGCAACTATCTTATCCATGCTGTATCCGCTCATAAGGTAAAACCTCCTAAAATTGATAACGAAATTTCCGATAGTAAATATGATAGCATAGGCTTGTCTTTTGTCAAGTGTTGCTAAATAGCATATGTTCGCGTTATAATATAGTGTCTTTATTTATCTATATAAGAAAGGAAGCTTATGCGTAAAGATATTGCCGTACCAAAGAGCGAGCTTGACAGCGCCCGAAAGGCTGCGGAAAGAATAAACAATAACCTGTCCGGCAGAAAGCCTGCATATTTTATCGAGACTTACGGCTGCCAGATGAACGAACACGATTCCGAAAAAATAGCCGGTATACTCGAAAGCTGCGGCTATGTTCCGTCTGAAAGCAAGGCCGGCGCCAATATCATATTTTTCAACACCTGCTGCGTTAGGGATCATGCCGAAAAGAAGGTATTCGGCAACATAGGCGCGTTAAAAAAGGCAAAGGACGAGGATCCGTCGCTCATAATAGGCGTATGCGGCTGCATGATGCAGCAAAAGGCTGTGGCGGACAAGCTGTTCAAGCGTTTTCCGTATCTCGATATGGTGTTTGGCACAAATGAGCTGCATATGCTGCCAAATCTGCTTGAAAAGGTGCTTGAAGGCGAGCGTGTTGAGCTTGTGCGCGATATGGAGGGCGAGATTGCAGAAGGTCTGCCGGTAAAAAGGGTAGAGGGCGTATCTCAGTTCGTTACAATAATGTATGGCTGCAACAACTTCTGCTCCTACTGCATAGTGCCTTATGTAAGGGGCAGGGAGCGTTCAAGGAGCGTTAAGAGCATAGTAGCGGAGGTTGAAGCCCTGTCCCAAGAAGGCGCCAAGGAGATCACGCTGCTTGGTCAAAACGTCAATTCCTATTACAGCGAAGATGAAAATGCAGATTTTCCGGCGCTGTTAAGGGCGGTATGCAAGGTCGAAGGAATAGAACGCGTGCGTTTCATGACATCGCACCCTAAAGACCTTTCCGACGAGCTTATACGCGTTATGGCGGAGGAAGCGAAGGCCTGCCATCACATACATCTGCCGGTTCAATCCGGAAGCGACAGGATACTTAAGCTGATGAACAGGCATTACGACAGAAAGAAGTATCTTTCAATAGTAGAAAAGCTGAACAGCACGGTGCCTGATGCCGAGCTTACAACGGATATAATAGTCGGCTTCCCCGGCGAGACCGAGGAGGATTTTGAGCAGACGCTCGAGCTTGTAAAAGAAGTCGGCTACAGCGCGGCGTACACCTTCAAGTATTCGCCAAGGACAGGCACAAAGGCCGCAGAAATGCCTGATCAGATACCCGATGACGTCAAAAAGGACAGGCTTAAACGCCTGAACGATGTTGTAGCCGAGGGATTGAAAAGAGGTAATGATAAATATATTGGCAAAGAAGGGGTAGTCCTTGTGGAGGGCTGCGACCGCAGGGGTGAGCCGATGGCTTTCGGCAAGCTGCCAAGCTTTAAAATGGTGTATTTCCCCGGGGACGAAAGCCTTATAGGCACTATGCAGAATGTAAGGATAACCGGCACGGCGAAGAACTCCCTCATGGGAGAGCTTATATAGGAACAAAGCAGGATAACAGGAAAGGAACAATGCAATGATAATCGAAAAAGCAAGAGAACTTGGCATAGCCATAAGCGAATCCGAAGAATTCATAAATATGACCCGTACCCGCGAAGCAATGGAGGCTGACGAGCAGCTCATGGCCAACCTTAACGAATATAACGCCATGCAGCAATCAATAATGGATATTATGTCTTCTGATACCGACAATACGCAGGCCGTTCAGGATATGTCCCGTGATATTGAAAGGCTCCACGACGAGCTGCTTGCAAACGAAACATTCCACGCCATGCTTGAGGCTCAGGCAAGATTCCAGCAGCTTATGAAGCAGGTCAACCGCGTTATCGGCCTTTGCATAGGCGCCGAAGAGCATAACGAGCCTGACTCTGATGAGGAAGAAGAGGGGGGCTGCAACGGCTGCTGCTCGCACTGCACGGGCTGCACCCACTAAGGATAAAAACGATACTATCTTTACTAAAAAGAGGTAACTGCGATGCCCGCTAACCTGACGCCGATGATGAGCCAATACCTTGCATTAAAGGAGAAGTACAGCGATTGTTTGCTCTTCTTCAGGCTTGGCGACTTCTATGAGATGTTTTTTGAGGACGCTGTAACAGCTTCAAAGGTGCTTGATATAGCCCTTACCGGCAGGGATTGCGGCCTTGAAAGCCGTGCGCCGATGTGCGGCGTTCCGTTTCATGCGGTAAACTCATATATAGCAAAGCTCATCGATAACGGCTATAAGGTGGCGCTGTGCGAGCAGCTTACGGATCCGGCCCTTTCAAAGGGGCTTGTTGAAAGGGATGTTATAAGGGTATATACCGCCGGCACCGTTATAGAAGAAAACATGCTTGACGAGCGGGCGAACAATTATATCGTCTCCATGTTCGTAGCGGAGGACAGCGTTGGCCTTGCCTGCTGCGATGTTTCAACAGGCAGCTTTACCGTGGCCGAACTTTCTATAGCCGATAAGCCGGATGATCTTATAAATGAGCTTGCCAGGATATCCCCAAGGGAAGCCATAGCAAACGATGCATATTTTCTTCGAGAGGATCTTACAAAAAACCTGCAGCTCACATGCTCCGTTACCTGTGCCGACAGCAGGGATTTTTCGCCAATAAGGGCCGAAGCCAAGCTGCTTTCGCATTTCAGGGCGGCATCTTTGAGCGTGCTTGGCTGCGAATCGCTTACAAAAGCTGTTCCCGCCGCAGGCGCCCTTATAAGCTACCTTGAGCAGACGCAAAAGAACAGCCTTGAGCATATAAAAAGGCTTAGCGTGATGCAGCGGAGCCTCTATATGGGCCTTGACGCTTCAACACGGCGAAACCTTGAGCTTACAAAGCCGCTGCATACGGATAGCGGCAAAAAAAGCACGCTGCTGTATCAGCTTGACAAAACATCTACATCTATGGGCGCAAGGTTCCTGCGCGCAAGCATCGAGCAGCCCTTGCAGAATATAGACGATATAAACGAGCGCCTGAACGCGGTAGACGAGCTTGTAAACAAGCGGCCCGAAAGGGAAGCGCTCATAAAGCAGCTTGACAACATATACGATATTGAAAGGCTTTGCAGCCGCATAGCTTACGGTACCGTAAACGGCAGGGACTGCGTATCGCTCAGGGTATCGCTTGAAAAGCTGCCTGGGCTCATAGAGCAGGTATCTCAGCTTGAAGCCGGAGCTTTTTGCCGCATAGCGCGCGAGCTTGACGCTATGGAGGATATATGCGCCTTATTGAACGATGCTATAATTGACAATCCTCCAATAGGCGTAAAGGACGGGGGAGTTATAAAAGCAGGCTACAACAGCGAGGTTGACGAGCTTAGGGAGGCGGCAACTAACGGCAAGGGGATGATGGCTGCCGTTGAGGCGCGTGAGCGCAGCGCCACAGGTATAAAGAATCTTAGAGTTGGCTATAACAGGGTGTTTGGCTATTATATAGAGGTCACCAAGGCATATCAGCATCTTGTGCCATATGGCTATATAAGAAAGCAGACGCTTGCCAATTCCGAACGCTATGTTACAGAAGAGCTTAAGGAGCTTGAAGAAAAGATAACGGGAGCCGAAAGCAACCTTATAGCGCTTGAATACAAGCTATTCAACCAGATAAGGGATACGCTTTTGACCTGTATAGACAGGCTGCAAAGCGATTCAAAGCTTATTGCGGAGCTTGACTTTTATTGCTCTTTGGCTGAGGTCGCATTTTCCAACGATTATTGCCGGCCAAAGATGCAGCTAAACGGGGCTATAAGCATTGTTGAAGGCAGGCATCCTGTTGTTGAAAACAGTATGAAGGGCGGCTTCGTGCCAAATAACGTACAGCTCGACAATAAGGATAACAGGCTGCTTATAATTACAGGACCCAATATGGCGGGCAAAAGCACGTATTTAAGGCAGGTCGCCATTATAACGCTCATGGCGCACATAGGCTCGTTCGTACCGGCAAAAAAGGCGTCAATAACCATTGTGGATAGGATATTTACAAGGATAGGTGCGTCGGATAACCTGTCGGGCGGCCAAAGCACCTTTATGGTAGAGATGAGCGAGGTCGCAGGGATACTTAATAACGCCACCTCAAGGAGCCTGCTTGTACTTGACGAGATAGGCCGCGGCACAAGCACGTTTGATGGCCTTAGCATAGCATGGGCGGTGCTTGAGTATATTGCCGATCCCGCGCGCTGCGGTGCAAAAGCGCTTTTCGCTACGCATTACCACGAGCTTACAGAGCTTGAAGGTAAGCTGCCCGGCATAAAGAATTACAGGATAACCGTAAAAGAAGTAGGCGACGATATAATCTTTTTAAGAAGGATAGTTCGTGGCGGCGCGGACAGGAGCTTTGGCGTCCAGGTAGCAAGGCTTGCCGGTCTGCCTGACGATGTTATAAGCAGAGCCAAGGAGCTTTTGAAGCAGCTTGAAGCTGCTGACATCAACCATGATATAGAACCCGAGCTTACTGGAGACGAGGAGCAGCAAATGTCTTTGTTCGGTTCCTGTGCGGCTGATGATATAATAAGCACACTAAACGACATGGAGCTTGAAACCATGACTCCTATGGACGCTATGAACGCACTATATGATCTTCAAATGAGAGCCAGGCTCAGAAAGGGCAAAAAATGAACCGTATTCATGTGCTTGACAGCTACATAGCAAACCGTATAGCGGCAGGCGAAGTTGTGGAAAGGCCTGCATCGGTCGTTAAAGAGCTGCTTGAAAACGCAATAGACGCAGGCGCCACAGCAGTCACTATCGAAACGAGAGGCGGCGGCCTTGAATCGATACGCGTAAGCGACAATGGTTCGGGAATAGCTCCGGAGGACGCTGCAACCGCATTCTTGCCTCATGCCACAAGCAAGATCAATTCATCGGAAGACCTGTTTTCCATATCTACTCTTGGCTTCAGGGGTGAGGCCTTGCCGTCAATTGCCGCCGTGTCGCGCGTAACCATGCGCACCAGACTAAAAGGCGCGCACACCGGCGCCCTTATAAGGATAGAAGGCGGAGACATAATCGAGAATCATGAGGCGGGCGTACCCGAAGGCACTACGGTAGAGTGTAGCGACCTGTTTTACAATGTGCCCGCAAGATTAAAATTCATAAAGAGCGCACGCGCCGAAAGCGCACACATAAGCGACTATGTTTCCCGCATGATAATGGCGAGGCCGGATGTTATGATAAAGCTCATACAATCCGGCAAAACGGTTTTCCACAGCGAAGGCAACGGGGAACTGGACAGCGCCATAGCCTGCGTTTACGGCAACGATATACTTGATAATCTAAGAGAAATATACTATGATGACGGTTATTTTTCCCTTGTAGGCTTTATTGGTACCGAGCAGATAGGCAGATCCTCGCGCACGGCGCAATCCTTCTTTGTCAATTGCCGCTACATACGCTCACAAAGGCTTTCCTACGCGCTGCAAAGAGCCTATGATACAAGGCTGATGCAGGGACGTTTCCCGTTTGCCGCGCTGCATATATCATTATCGCCGGAAGAGGTGGACGTAAACGTCCATCCGAACAAGCTTGAGGTGCGTTTCAGGCATGAAGATAAGATAATGGGCGCTTTTGTTTCCCAATGCAGTAAGGCGCTTGAAAGGCCCATATTTGTTCCGGCGGAGTATGCGAAGGAGATCAAAGCTTCAAATGAAATAAAAAGCCCGAGCATTATGGATAAGCCTGTCAATCTCTTTGTCGGCCAAAGAGCCGAAAGCAGGATAGACCTCGCTGCAATGCCCATTGAAGCCTTCAACGTGATGCCGAGCAAGGCCGCCTTGGCCGCAAACGACGCCGAGAGTGTGCAAAAGGGAAATGCGGCTATATCAAATGATGCCGGCGTTAAAGCCTTCTATAACAATAGAGCAGGTGCAAATGAAAGCAGCTACGGCAAGCAGGAGTCTGACAGTAATGCTGCAAAGGAAACTGCTGCCTTTATGCAGCCTGAATCTGTCCAAACGAAAACCGCTATGATCAATCCTGTGCAGCAAATGGTCGATTTTTCGCAATATGAAATAATCGGCCAGCTTTTTAGCTGCTATTGGGTGATACAGCATGAAGACGAGGTGATATTCATAGATCAGCATGCGGCGCATGAGCGCAGGCTGTATGAAAGAATAATAGAGCAGAAGCTCTCTCCTGATTCGCAGCAGTTGTTGATACCCGAGGTGATAAAGCTTGCGCCGATGGAGTTTTCAATACTTACAGAAAACATTGAAAGCTTCAGGGAAATAGGCTTCGATATAGAGGAGTTCGGGCCTTTGACCGTAGGTGTGCGCGCGGTGCCGGGCATAATGGATAAAAGCGATATAAAGAGCTTTTTGCTTGACGCAATAGCTCAGCTTGACGCAAAGAACAAGCTTACCACAATGGATATGAAGCGCAGCGCGCTTATTACAAGAGCCTGCAAATCTGCGATAAAGGCAGGGGAGAGGATAGACGAAAGCGAGATCCGCGCCCTGCTCGATCAATACAACAAGGAAGGCGTACCGCTTACCTGCCCGCACGGAAGGCCGGTTATGGCAAGGATGACGAAGGCGGAGTTTGAGAAGCTGTTCAGGCGGACTGTATGACGAAGGATAAGCTTTTTTTACTTACCGGACCAACTGCAAGCGGCAAAACTGCGGCTTCTGTGCTTTTGGCGAAGCTTATGGATGCCGAGATAATATCGGCGGACGCTATACAGCTTTATAAAGGGCTAAACATAGGCTCTGCTAAGCCGACCGTTGAAGAACGCCAGGGCATAGAGCATCATCTTATAGACTGTATAGACCCGCACGAGCCTAAGTTCACCGTATCCTGCTTTAGAGATGCCGCTATAAAAGCGGCGGAGGCTATAATAGCAAAAGGCAAGCGGCCTCTCGTTGTCGGCGGCACAGGACTATATATAAACGCGCTTACATATCCGCTTTCCTTTTCAAACATTCCTCCAAACGAGGAGCTTAGAAGCGAGCTTTTAGCTAAAGAGTCAGAGGAAAAAGGCTATTTATATAAGCTGCTTACCGAAAAGGACAAAAAAACGGCCGACAGGCTGCACCCAAATGACATCAAACGCATAGTGCGCGCGCTCGAAATGTGCATAGCGGCCGGAATACCGGCATCTGAGCAAGGGCCCGGGTTTACGCACAGGGACGATGATAAGCTCACCTTCATGCCGGTCATGGCTGCCATAACCATGCCGCGCGAAATGCTTTATGCGCGCATAGAGAAGCGCGTTGACATGATGTTTGATATGGGGCTTATTGATGAGGTAAAGGGGCTTATCGATTCAGGCTGTACAACGGAGCTTCCTGCCATGCAGGGGCTTGGGTATAAGGAGACGGCGGCTTATCTTTGCGGTGAATGTACGCTTGAAGAAGCTAAGGAAACCATAAAGCGCGAGACCAGGCGTTTTGCAAAAAGGCAACTCACATGGTTCAGGCGGGAGGAGCGCATACGCTGGTTTGATGCAAGCGAATACAATAGTGCAGGATCGCTCGCAGGCGCGCTTAAGGAGTATTATCTATCGGAGGAATAGCTATGGCAAACGAAGGGCGCAGCAATTTGCAGGACGAATTTCTCAACCGTATGCGAAAAAGCCGCACGCCGGTAACTATACATGTTATAAATGGCTATCAGCTCAACCATATAAAGATATTGAGCTATGACAGCTATGTTATTTTGGCTGAAGATGACATGGGAGCGCAAAAGCTGATATATAAGCATGCCATATCCACGCTCACTCCGGAAGCCGGGGAGAATACAAGCGATTCTAAGGAGAACAATGCAAATGATAAATGATGCAGCCGCCCTTGCGGCGATAGATGAGCTAAAAATATCAAAGGCCGTTTACGGATTCGTGCGTTCGGCCGAAGATGAGCTGGCCAGCGTATATGCTTCGATAGACGCTGTTGCCGAAGCCAATTTTGCACGCGTGCTTGGCGGTTTTAAGGAAGAAAACGTAGGCCTCAGACACTTTGCTCCTACTACCGGCTATGGCTATGACGATTCCGGCAGAGACACGCTCGACAGACTGTTTGCTCACGCCCTCTTTGCAGAAGATGCGCTTGTACGGCCGCAGTTGACGTCCGGAACGCATGCTTTGTATATGGCGCTAAGCGGGTTATGCAGCGCGGGCTATTCTGTGGTAGCCGCTTCCGGAAAGCCATACGATACGCTTGAAGGAGCCATAGGCTTAAGCGGAGACTACCCTCATTCCCTCGCTAAGCAAGGGGTATCGTTTGATTTTGTTGAGCTTGATCGTAACGGCAAGATAAACATAGATAATGTGCTTAAAACGATAGAAGAGAAAAAAGCCGATGTTCTCTACGTTCAGCGCTCACGCGGCTATGCATGGCGCGATTCTCTTTTAGTCAATGAGGATATGAAGCCCCTCTTTGACGCCGTAAAGGCAAAGCATAAAAACATAGCGATATTTGTTGACAATTGCTATGGCGAATTCACGGACATAGTTGAGCCGCTTTGCGCAGGTGCGGACGTTATAGCCGGTTCCCTCATAAAGAATCCGGGCGGCGGATTAGCCCCTACAGGCGGCTACATCGCGGGCAAAGCAAAGTATATACAAAAGATAGAGCAGCTGCTCACCGTGCCTGGTATGGGCCGAGAGGTGGGCTCCTACGCCGCAAGCTACAGGCCATTCTATCAGGGCCTGTATATGGCGCCGCACACAACCGCTCAGGCTCTTAAGGGCGCCGCCTTGTTTGCAAGGGTGTTTGAAAGGCTTGGTATGCAGACCATGCCCGCTTCTGATGCAAAGCGTTCGGACATAGTTCAGGCGGTGCGCTTTAATGAGGAAGAGGGGCTTATATCCTTCTGCCGCAGCATACAAAGCGCCTCTCCCGTGGATTCGGCAGCCGTTCCCGAGCCTTGGGACATGCCTGGCTATACCTCTAAAGTGATAATGGCTGCCGGAGCCTTCGTACAGGGCTCTTCTATCGAGCTTAGCGCCGATGCGCCTATAAGAAAGCCCTACACGGCTTATGTGCAGGGCGGTTTGACGATAGAACATTGCAGGCTTGCGGTGATGCTTGCGTTAAACGACCTTGTCAATGCCGGAATAGTCAGGATTTAATATTCTCTGTATAATCCGATAAGCTTACCGACTATCTCAACATCGCTTTTATCAAGTATTATGGGCTGCATGCTGCTGTTTTCAGGCTGCAGCCTTACTTTATTCCCTTTTTCAAAGTATATCCGCTTCAATGTTGCCGATTCGCCAAAAACGCGCACAACAGCTATGTCTCCAGCTTCAACGGATATTCCTTTATGCACTATTATGGTATCGCCGTTGTTTATCCCTGCTTCTATCATGCTTTCTCCGTTTATCTTAAGCATGAATACCTCTGTTGCGTCGCCGCCCTTAAGCAGGCTTTTAGGCATGCTGTAGTATTCCTGCACGTTGTCGTCAGCAAGTATAGGCGTTCCTGCGGCAACGTTGCCAACGAGCGGAACTGACTGCACATGCGTCTTTTTAACCTGCGTGCCGGTCCCCGGCAGAGTTATGCTGCGCTGCTTGGACGGATTTAGCACTATAAGCCCCTTTTCGGCAAGCTTTGTTATATGCATATGCACAGTTGAAGTAGAGCGTAGGCCAAGCGCCGCGCCTATCTCGCGCACGGTAGGGGGATATGCGTTTTCGGCAATAAAGCGCTTTATGAACTCGTATACTGCATTTTGAGTTTCACCGGATTTCCGCATGGTTAACAACCTCCGCACTTTGTGGTATTATATAAAAGCGTTAAGTAATTATAGCACATGATTTCGCTTAATGCAAACCTTTGTTCTGAATATTGAAGGCTTTATTCCTAAAAAGGAGGACAAAATGGCAGCTAAAACGCCTTACAGGACCCCAGAAGGGGATATGTGCGACCTTGACCCAAACAAGGTATGCGATAACTGCATGAAATGCGTAAAAAAGAACGGCGCCGATTATGCCGAAATACTTGCTGACTTTGATCCGGAATCAATAAGGATATTCACTCCAGGTGAAGATGAGGACGCTGTAACCGAGCCTATACCCGGGCTTGATATAGACCCTGAGCTTATGGCGGAGTGGGAGGAGAAGCTTAGGCTCGCAGAAGAAGCGGACAGGCAAAAACGTGCAGAACCGGCTGAGGAGGCGGGGGAGAGCGAAGAGCCCATAGGCTACCGCGGTTCGCGAAAAAGGCGCGAGCATATTTCTCACATACAAAAGAATAAACAAAAGCCTTTTTAGTCTTCCCTCAGCTTTATCACCTTGGCGGCAAGCCTGCGCCTGTCTTCCGATACGGCGGCGTAGTGCTTACGGGTGGTGTTAACGTCCTTGTGTCCTAAAACGTCGGCTACAAGGTAGATATCGCCCGTTTCGTTGTACAGATTCGTCCCGTATGTGCTTCTTAACTTATGGGGCGATATTTTTTTGAGAGGCACCGCTATTTTAGCGTATTTTTCTACTATGTTTTCAACGGCCCTGACAGTAAGCCTTGTTCTTTGCAGGGATAGGAACAGCGCCTGCTCGTGGCCTTCTTGAGCCTGTATCTTTTCGCGCTCCAGCATATAGTCAAGCAGTGCCGCCCTTGCTTCATCTCCAAACACAAGAATATCCTGCTTGCCGCCCTTGCGTATTATCGAGAATTCATTCGAGCTGAAATTGATATCGTCTATATCTATGCCTACAAGCTCGCTTATGCGAATTCCCGTGCCTAAAAAAAGCGTAAGTATAGCAAGGTCGCGCTTTTGCGTCTTGTTATGATAAGCCTTTTGCTTTTCAGTCAACCCATCGCCATTTTGAACAACATCCAGCAGATCTGCCACTTCATTCGGTTCAAGCCTGATTATCGCTTTGTCCCTTATGGTAGGCAGGTCTACTAAAGACGGCGCATTATGCGTCAGCTTCTCTTTTTTATAGAAGTATTTATACAGCGATCTTATGCTTGAAAGCTTACGCGCCTTTGCACGCTCCTGATTCACCTTTTCGCGTTCGTCATCGTCAAAATACATGGTCACAAAGCTCAAGTATATCTCTATATCCGTTACGCTGACCCTGTCAAGATCGGAAAGGGTGAGGGAGCGTATATCATCCATCTTAAAGCTTTCGTTTTCTTTTATAAGATAGCTGAAAAAGTTCTTTATGTCGCCTGCATAGGCTATGCGCGTCCTTACAAGCGTTTCATTCTCAATACCTCTGAAAAACTCCGCGCAAAACGCCGGCAGCTCGCTTATCATGCGCTTGAGCTGCTGCATGTATTCTTTATATTGGCTGCCGCCAAAAGCCTGATTAGCCACTTGTTTTTGCTTCCTTTCAATATATGTTTAATCATAGTGCATCTAAGCACAGGGGAGCCTTTATATCAGCTGGCCTCACATACAACTATTCGTTAAACACAAGTTTAACGAATAGTTGAGCCAAAATCAAGCCTTATTTATAGAAAATACGGTTTTAATCCATTCGGAATCCTTCAGGTATTGTCAAGAGCTTTTATGGCGTCCCTTGCAAGCTTATCGCAACGGTTGTTGTTTTCGTTATCGCTGTGTCCTTTAACTTTATGAAAGCTTACCTGATGCACATTTGTCAGCTCAATCAGCCGTTGCCACAGTTCCTGATTCTCTACGGGCTTTTTAGCGGCTGTGCGCCAGTTATTTGCTTTCCATCTTTCAAGCCAGGCTTCATTAAAGGCCCTGCACAGATACGCGCTGTCCGTATATAATTGGACTATGCAAGGCTCTTTAAGCGCCTCAAGCGCAGATATCGCCGCAGTAAGCTCCATACGGTTATTGGTTGTGTCCTTACAACCGCCGCTGATCTCTTTTCTGAAAGAGCCATATATCATTATTGCACCCCAGCCGCCAGGACCCGGATTTCCCGAGCATGCGCCATCGGTATATATAGTTAATTCTTTCACAATCTTTCCTCTCATAATCAATTCATTATTGAAATTATACCATATATAAGCCTTTTTTACTACATGAGCAGCCTATTTAGATGAATAAGGAAAAATTTGCTGAAATAATGTGTTGACATTCTGAGTGAAATGCGGTATAGTATCAGACGTCGCGAAAAGCGAACGTGCTTCGGGGTGTAGCGCAGTCCGGTAGCGCACGTGCTTTGGGAGCATGGGGCCGGGGGTTCAAATCCCTTCACCCCGACCAAATATGGCCCCTTGGTCAAGCGGTCTAAGACACCGCCCTTTCACGGCGGTAACAGGAGTTCGAGTCTCCTAGGGGTCACCACTTTCGATTGCGACATTGTTTAGAAAATGGGCCTTTAGCTCAGTTGGTCAGAGCGGTCGGCTCATAACCGATTGGTCCGGGGTTCGAGTCCCTGAAGGCCCACCATTTTCTTAACGCGTTATTTGAAAACACGGCCCGGTAGTTCAGCTGGTTAGAATGCCAGCCTGTCACGCTGGAGGTCAGGGGTTCGAGCCCCCTCCGGGTCGCCAAATAGCTTGCCTCGGTAGCTCAGCTGGTAGAGCAAGGGACTGAAAATCCCTGTGTCGGTGGTTCGACTCCACTCTGAGGCACCATATGCCATTACAGTGTTTGCTGGTGTAGCTCAATTGGCAGAGCAACTGATTTGTAATCAGTAGGTTGCGGGTTCAAGTCCCTTCACCAGCTCCATTGATAAATGATTTGCCGTGGATGGGTTCCCGAGCGGCCAAAGGGAGCGGACTGTAAATCCGTTGTCACAGACTACGATGGTTCGAATCCATCCCCATCCACCAATTTTTTCGCGGGAATGGCGGAATTGGCAGACGCGCACGGTTCAGGTCCGTGTGAGGGTGACTTCATGCAGGTTCAAGTCCTGTTTCCCGCACCAGAGAGGGCTTCATGTTATTGAGGCCTTTTCGTTGTTTATAACCATTATCAAAGCAATATCCCTCATGATTTCCGGAGGATACAAAGACATCTTATGAATATTTTAGATCTTTTGCTGATCGCCGTGGCGCTTTCGATGGATGCGTTTGCGGTGGCGGTTTCAAGCGGCATAGTCTCGGATTCTCCAGGTTGTAAAAACATAATCAAGCTTGCATTCTTCTTCGGCTTTTTCCAGTTCTTGATGCCTGTTTTGGGCTGGCTTCTCGGCAGCGGCGTAAGCTCATACATAGAAAAAATAGACCATTGGGTAGCTTTTGGCCTGCTTGCTTTTATAGGCGTGCGCATGGTCATAGATGCCGTCAGGGGCGATGACGCTCAGAAGGATATCGCTGACCCGTTTGCAACAAAAACGCTTTTCGTAATGGCAATAGCCACAAGCATCGATGCTTTAGCAGTCGGCATCAGCTTTGCGTTGGCGCAGGTGGATATATGGTCCTCTTCAATTATAATAGGTATAGTCACCTTCTCCATATCGGCCGTCGGTGTGCTTATAGGCAAAAAGGTAGGCAGCGTATTCAAAAAGAGCGCGGGTATTTTAGCGGGAATAATACTTATAGGCATAGGAGTAAAAATACTTATTGAGCATATGAGCTGAGCAAAATGGCTTAAAATACGGCATATCTCCCCTGCCCTCCTTACCTGTAAGGCGATTTATACAAAAATATGGTTGACAAAGCATGCCGTTGGTGCTAATATATTCAACGTCGCCGATATGAGGCGATGATACAGAGACTGGGTGTGGCGCAGTTTGGTAGCGTGCTTGAATGGGGTTCAAGAGGCCGGAAGTTCGAATCTTCTCACCCAGACCATTAAAAAGTCCCTAAATCTCTAAGGTTTAGGGATTTTTTGTTTTCTCTCTTATGCTGTCGTCGGAAAAAAGCACACTAAAAAGCACACTGGAGAGTCAAAAACAGCCTAAAAACCTTGATTTCTCGGAAAGAGAGTTATCAATGGCAACGGTTATCAAGAACACAAAAGACGGCAAGGCTATTTCCTATAAGTTCAGAGCTTACCTTGGAAAAGATGAATTAGGCAAGCAAATTGCCGCTTATACGACTTGGAACATACCTGACGGGTTTACTCCATCAAAAGCGGAAAAGGCAGCAAAGAAAGCCGCCGCCGATTGGGAAAAACAGGTGAAAGCCGAATATGAAAAAGACTTGCAAGACCCAGACAGAGTGAAGGCAAGAGAAATTGATAAGAAGCGCACAGAGTTTGCAGACTTTGTGCAAAATACTTGGTTTCCTCTGTGTGTGCAGGAC
>SAMEA3663299__coassemble_474_pt1 | contig 18634 bp, 20 predicted proteins | sample SAMEA3663299__metabat2_low_PE_021 | metagenome-assembled genome bin SAMEA3663299 (sample SAMEA3663299) | pig gut metagenome | biome: pig gut; feature: pig-associated habitat; material: faeces | place: China | collected 2013 | reverse complement strand
TGCAATGAAAACGGGGAGCGGTGAATCCCGCTCCCCGGGTTGCATCTGCTTATATGGCTCTTAAGCGCCGCATCAATAATCGACCTTCTTGAGCATGAAGTAAAGCCTTGCGAACTTTGCGGCGTCGTCATGCTCGTTGCCGCAGGTGAATATGGTCATATACTGGTCGTTCACGGTGACTTCGGAATCAAACTCCATCCCGCTTATATCCTTGGTATTCTTCTTGACCTCGTCCAGCCACTTCTGTATTTCTTCATCCGTGGTCTTTTCATGGTCGCCATACCAGGTATACTCCTTCAGCACCTCCATTGAGCTGGGGGCGGAGGTCTCAAACATGCCGAATATCTCATAGCGGGCTTCCTCGCCATACAGATATATGTCCCATACGCGCTCGGCGTAGATATTGAGATCAGGCAGGTTGCTAAGCTCCTTGCCGCAGTGCTTCTTATGGTCGCAGGTGGTCTTGCCAAGATTGAACTCCTGAATATGATGGAGCTGATGGAACATGGAGCCTGAAGGCCTTGAGTTATGGCCGGTCACCACGTTGTTCTTCTGCTGGCCGTAGTAGTAAGCATAGATGGAGCCGGATTCGGCCGCCTTTTTTTCGGGGGTATGGTCATTGTAATACCACTTGCCCGTAGTCTTATCGAACATTATCTGATAGTCGATGTTGGTGCCAAGTATCTGTATATAGCCAACGGTATCCGGATTGGCGTTATAGGCGTCCATATACCTGTCGGTATAAGTATCCCTTGATTTTTTGCCGAACTGGTCTATCCTGCCGGTTCCGGCGATGTAATCATTAAGGGTGCTTCTATCCTGCACAAGGCACGCGGGCTTGTTGCCCTCATAGGACCTGCTAAGCTGCATGGCCCTCAGGTTCGCGCCGGAAAGCTCGCTCTTATTTGTCACTATGGCGTCAACGAGCGAAACATCGTCCGCAGTTATTGCGCCGTCTCCGTTTCCGTCGCCCATTATAACTATCGCGCCTATCTCGCTGCCGTCTGCGCTCACCTTCATGCCGGTGGCGACGATGTCCGCATCGGCGGCGTCGCTGCCGTCAGCCTTGGCTATCTTAACCTCAGAGGCGTTGGTGAACAGCGCCACAAGCTCCTTAGCCCGGGCCACGTTCATGCCCACGTCAAGGCCGCGCACATAGTTTGCGCCGTCTATGGTTTCAACGTAGGGCCTTAAATTGAACGTGCCTACGTCGCACTGAAGCTCAGTATTGTCGCCGTAGGCTATGGCATTACCGTTCCTGTCCATCACCACGGCATGCTTTTCGCCGACGCTTACCGAAACGGCGTTGCTGACCGCGATTATATCCTTGGAATCGGCGGGTATCAAAGGATCGTTGTTCGGCTGAGCCTCTATGGCTGCAACAACGCTGCCGTCCTGACGGACAGCCGCCATGCCGGCTTGGCCTACAGATACGTCAACATAGTCGCTGTTGGCGTCGAAGGCAGCGGTATCTACCGTAGCAACAATCTTGCCCTCTGTGGTTATAGCCGCCGCACGGTCAGCGCCGGCGGCAATCTTTACCATGCCCTTCCAGCCCGATACGTCCGGCGCGCCGTTTGACGCCACAACGGTGCTGTCGCTCTTGAGGCCTATGACAAAGCTCTCGCCTGCGGCGAGCCATACTATATCGCTCCAAGAGGCTATCTCGGCGGGTGCGCCGCTGGTGGCCGTCACGGTACCGTCGTTAAGGAGGGCCGCAGCAAAATCGCCGCCCATAGCGACCATGTATACGTTCCCCCAGCCGCTTACCGCCTCGCTTCCGGTCATTTGGCCGGCGAAGAGCGCGCTTCCGTCCGCCTTTACGCCTATCGTCGCGCTCTTGTTGGCCGCAACGAACGTTATATCCTGCCAATCGCTCAGCCTGCGCTGGCCGTACTGATCATGTCCTGCGGATATAACGGTGCCGTTGGTCCTTAGTCCAACATTGTGTATGCTGCCCGCGGCTATCATGCCCTTGCCGCCGAGCGGTTCGCGCGTAAGCTCAGCAAGTACGGTTTGGTCGCCCGTGCCCGTCGGGTCGCCGGTAGTGTCAGGCTTGGGCGTGGCGTCCCCAACGTTGACGGGAAGGTTATTGTCCTGATCGCCGCCCATACATCCCGCGAAAAGCGCCATGACCGTCAATACCGCCACAAGCGCCGCAATTAGCTTTTTCATCTAATCCATTCCTCCATTCGTCCTGCATGTGCAGAATCTCGTGCATATCATATCATAATCTGAGCCTTACCGCAAACCGGCAGCGCTTAATTTACACATTCTACATAATTCATACGCGCTCTCCTTTTATGTGAGCGTATTATATGCGAAGCCGTTCAATAAGCTCTTGAGCCATTAGGCGGAAGCTGCCCCCTTAAGCCGATTCCGGCCCTGACGGCTCGCACGTCAGAGCGTATGAAAGCCTTTACATTCTGCTGCTTTACGGGTTTTGCCGCCCGGGAGCATGAGCAAGAGGCAAAGCCTGTAAAAACCATAAAAAACTGCGCTCAGCCTCTTTTTGCACGTTCCGGAGCGCATTATGCGCTGTTTCGGTTGCCCTGCTGTTGATAAAGCGTTATAATATAGTATCTATAATTATCAGCCGGCATGTATTTGCCGCCTGAACGGAGGATCTGATTTGGAAAAAAGGACTGCGCCCATAGCAAAGGGTATAGTGATCAGCATAATTTCCGGCGTGCTCTCCGCCGCCCTGGGCGCGTATTCTGTAACGGCGCTGTTTGTTGCGCCTGCGTTTCTATCCTGCGCTTTTTCCGCATGGGGATACGGCGTGGGGGCCGTCGGACTTATAAGCTATGCTGCAACCGCCTATCTTGTAGGCGGCGCATCAGCTTCCGTTTATATGATGGCGTGCGTGCTGCCCGCGTCGTTTGCCATTGGTTTTATTATAATGAAGAAAAAGCCGTGGAGAACGGCTGTCAGCCTTGGCGCGCTGCTCATGGGGCTTGGGCTTTATGCCAATATATGCCTGCCCTCCATACTTCAGGGGCTTGAGCCTTTTGCCGGCATAGCGGCCACGGTATCCGAGGTTTCAAGCGAGCTTGCTGCCGCGCTTGAAGCCGGCGGCGCATCGGCTGATACGATAAAGCTTATAAAGCTGCTCTTCGCAGACGCGGAGGAATATGCCGGAAAGATGACCATGCAGTACCTCACGGCAGGCTCTATGATAGCCGCGCTTATCGATACGCTTATAGCCAGGAGCCTTACCCGCAGGGTCAATAACGATATACGCCCAATGGCGCCAATGCCGCTGTGGCAGCTTTCAAACAACTATAACTATGCCGCAGGCTTTGCGCTGCTTGGCGCCGTTGTTACGCTTATAGCCGGCTTAAACAATGCAGACGCCGTTTTGAGCGTTGCAGAAAATGTGATAATGGGCCCGCTGGCCTTGATGGGGTTCTGCTACCTTGACTTCCTGACCAAGATAGGCAGGCCCGGCAGCAAGGCAAAAAGGATAGTGCTGTATATATTCGTTATCGTCTTCCCCGGCAGGACGACCGTGCTTGCGCTGGTCGGCCTGCTTGACAGGATAATGAAGGTGCGCAGGCGATATGTCCCGAGCAAAAGGAACAGCGCCGCCGGCAGCCGCGACAACAGCGATAGAGATAACGATAACGATAAAAACGGTAAGTGATTTTTGCGGAAAGGACGGATTCCTATGGATAAAAAACCATATGCGGCGCTTTTCCCGCTGCTTGCTGTAAGCCTTGCCGCAGGCGGCGCGCTGCTGCTGCTTGTTAAGCCCGTATGGTTAGGCTTGTTGGCTATGGCGCTCGCGCTTACGGCTCTGGCTGTCGGTATGGTGATAGTCGGCGCGCGCTGGCGTCAGCTCCAGCAGGAGTGCGACGATATTTTTCTTGAAAACTCCTCCGCCGCGGCTTCTATTATAAATACAATTGATGTTCCGGCGCTTATATTCGACGAGCTTGGCAGGATAATATGGTCCAACGAGGCGCTTGACGAGCTTTATATGGGGCGCGATATAAAAAAGCTTATCCCCTCACTCGATCCGCATCTGCCTGCGCAGGCCACGACCATGGAGCTTAACGGCAGAGCCTACCAGGTGATGAGCATAGCGGTAAAAAGGGAGCATCAATCCGCGCATAAGCTCACCTTCCAGTATTGGCTGGATAGGACGGAGGTGCTGCATTATACAAGGCTGTATGAAGAGAACATGCCCGTTGTGGCGCTTATATATGTCGATAATTATGAAGAGCTTACGGCCGATAAGCAGTTCCACAGGAACACCGTGCTATCCGAGGTTGAGGGCCTTGTGAGCAAGCTTGCTTCTTCCATACAGGGTACATACAGAAGATATGAAAACGCCCGCTTCTTCCTCGTGTTTGAGGCCAAATACATGGATGAGCTTGAAAAGGAGCGCTTTAAGCTGCTGGAGCTTGCGCACTCCATAGACACGGGTACGGAGCAGACGGTTACCCTTTCAATAGCCGTAGGCGCTGAAAGCCACGTCGCGACGAGCGATGAATCCGCAAGGCAGGCTATGGAGCTTGCGCTCGGCAGGGGCGGCGATCAGGCCGTAGTGAAGCGCGGCACAAACTACTCCTTCTATGGCGGGCAAAAGCAGATCGCGCCCTCAAGGCAGTCCAGGGTAAAGGCAAGGCTGTTTGCAAAGGCCTTAAGGCAGCTTATGGAAAACAGCGACATGGTGTTTGTCATGGGCCACAAATATGCCGATATGGACTGCATAGGCGCGGCATTGGGGCTGATGCGCCTTTCCCAATGCGCAAACAGAAGGGGCTATATAGTGCTTGACGATGCCAACGCAATGATAGAAGGCGCATTGAACAGCATTGCCGAAAGCAAGCAGTATCACGATTGTATAAGGACGCCGGAGCAGGCTATGCAGCTCATAAGGCCGGGCAGCGTGCTGGTCGTTGTGGATACGCAAAGAACAAGCTCCGTGCTGTCGCCCCAGCTTTATGCAAAGGCCGCCAAAACCGTTATAATCGATCATCACAGAAGGCCCGTCGATTCGCTCAGCGCGCCAACGCTCAACTACTATGAAGCCGGCGCAAGCTCCGCGTGCGAAATGGTAACGGAGCTTATGCAGTATTTTGCCGACGGTTTGAAGCCCACACCGTTTGAATCGAGCGCGCTGCTTGCCGGCATGACCATGGATACGAAGAGCTTTGCCGTAAACACCGGCGCAAGGACGTTTGAGGCGGCAGGCTTCCTCAGGCGCTGCGGGGCGGATTCAAGCATGGTCAAGCTTATGTATCAGGACGATATGACGACCTTCAGGAACCGCGCAAAGGTAGTTGAAAACGCAACCATAATGGACGGCGGCATTGCCATATCCACCTGCCCCAAGGATATGCCCAACAATTCGCTCATAGCCGCGCAGGCGGCGGATTCGCTGCTTTCAATAAAGGGCATACAGGCTTCCTTCGTGCTTGCCGAAGGCGCGTCCGGCGTGAACATAAGCGGCCGCAGCCTGGGCCAGATAAACGTGCAGCTCATTCTTGAGCGCATAGGCGGCGGCGGTCATCTTGCCGTGGCGGGCGCCCAGCTTAAGGACGTCGATATGGAGCAGGCCGTATCCATGCTTACTGACAGCATATACTCTTACCTCAACGAGCTTGCTTCAGCCGGCGCTCAAGACAGCTGAGCGATGCAATAAATACGCAACTTATAAAAAGCAAAAACACCATTAGGAGGTTTATCAATATGAAGGTGATTCTTCAAAAGGACGTAAAGGGTACAGGCAAGGCCGGAGACCAGGGCAAGAAGGGCGAGATGAAGGAAGTCTCCGACGGTTACGCCCGCAACTATCTCATACCCCAGAAGCTTGCGCTTCCCGCCGATGCAAACAGCATAAATGCAGCCAACATAAAAAAGCAGGCCGAAGCGCACAGGCTGGATATGCAGCGCAAGCGCGCAAGGGAGCTTGCTGCCGGCATGAACGGGCTTAACGTCAAGGTGTACGCCAAGTGCGGCGAAGGCGGCAGGCTGTTCGGCTCTATAGGCGCTGCGGAAATAGCCGCAGGCCTAAAGGAGCAGCACGGGCTTGACGTTGACAGGAAAAAGATTCGCCTCGACGAGCCAATAAAGGCGCTTGGCACCGTTAAGGTAACAGCCCACCTTTATGAGGACGCTGACGCCAGGTTTGACGTTGAGGTGCTCCCCCTTCAGCAGGGCTGAGCCCTTTGCATTTTGCACCGGTTTATAACAACTTATACTTTATGCTGCCCTGACTTCCATGCAGGGCTGAACGGAGGCAACATTGGATCAGACACCGAGAACCCCTCCCCATTCCCTGGAGGCCGAAAAAAGCGTGCTCGGCAGCATGCTCATAAGCAGGGACGCTGCCGAGCTGGCTGCCGAGATGCTTTCCGCTTCCGACTTTTATGTGCCTCAGCATCAGGATATATTTGAGGCCATGACGGAGCTTGTATCCCGCGCCCAGCCTGTTGACAGCGTGACCATAGTTGACGCGCTGGAGCGTGCAGGCAAGCTTGCCTCCGCAGGCGGCCTTGGCTACATAGCGGAGCTTTCATTGTTCGTGCCGAGCGCCGCCAACGTAAGCTATTATATAAACATAGTCGAGGACAGGAGCGTGCTTCGCCAGCTTATAAAGGCCGGCGGCGAGATAATGAACGAAGCTTCTACCTCCGATTCGCCCGTGACCGATATTTTGGACGAGGCTGAAAGGCGCGTATTCAGCATATCGATGAAAAAAAACGAGGAAACCCTCGTTCCGGTGGATAAAAGCGCAATGGCGGCATATATGCGAATAGGCGAGCTTATGCGCACAAGGGGCCAGATAAGCGGGGTGCCTACGGGCTTTAGGGAGCTTGACGAGCTTACCTCCGGGCTTCAAAAGGGCGACCTTATCATAGTCGCGGCAAGGCCGAGCGTGGGCAAATCAACATTCGCCATGAACATAGCCGAATATGCCGCCACCACGGCGGGCAAGCGCGTCGCTGTGTTCAGCCTTGAGATGAGCCGGGAGCAGCTTACCACGCGCATGCTTTGCTCCCAGGCGAAGGTGGATATGCAAAAGGTCAATTCCGGCGAAACTACGGAGGAGGATCTTCTTGTGCTGAGCGATGCTCTGCTCACGCTCAGCGATTCAAAAATGTATATCGACGACAGCGGCAACCTCAGCGTTGCGGATATACGCAGCCGCTGCCGCAGGCAAAAGACGCGCTATGGCCTGGACCTTGTTGTGGTGGACTATCTCGGCCTGCTTCAGCTTACCAGCAAGCGCGGCAGCCTTGTTGCGGACATAGCGGAGGCTACCAGGGCGCTTAAGATACTTGCAAAGGAGCTTGAGGTGCCCATAATGCTGCTGTGCCAGCTTTCAAGAGGCTCCGAATCAAGGAAGGAGAACGGCTACAGGCCCATTCTTGCCGACCTCAGGGACTCCGGCGCAATAGAGCAGGATGCCGACCTTGTGCTGCTGCTGTACAGAAAAGCGCTTGCCATGCGCAACCGCAAGGACGATTCCGCCTCCGGCGCCCCCAACGAGGAAATAGAGGACAACAGCGCAGAAGTAATAGTTGCAAAGAACAGAAACGGCCCGCTTAAGACCGTTAACCTCGCATGGCAGGGCATGTTCGCCCGCTTTGTGGATCCTTCTTAAATAAAAGCGGCAGCCCTATAAAGGGCCTGAAAGTTTTGAAAAAGTGGCGACCAGCCACTTTTTCAAAACTCTCCCTTTTTATTATACAAATCTTTTAAGCTTGACTATCAGCTTCCCCTTTTTGCTTTCGCCGCTCACCCCTTCAAATATAAACCTTCCGTAGCCGCGCACGCTTACTATGTCGCCCTCTTTTGGCGCAGACGATGCGCTTTTTGCCATGCCCCCGTTTATAAAAACAAGCTCCTTTGCAAACAGCGCCGCAGCATCCCCTCTTGACAGCCTGAACAGCTGCGCTATCATGCTGTCCGATCTGAGGCTGGCCACCCTTATCGCGACCTCCTCCGTTTTATAAAGCTCGCCTTCAGGAAGGTGCGCGCCTACGCTGCATGCAACGCTCGTGCGGCCTACGGAGTCAAGCCCGCCGGCAAAAAAGTGAGCAAGCTGCCTGTCTGTAAACACATACGCCTTTTTGCCGCGCACAACTATATCGCCTATCTTCTCCCGCTCCACGCCCATGCTCATAAGCGCGCCAAGGCAGTCCCTGTGCGTGAGCGGAGCAGAGAATTTTTCGCTTTTTGCGGCTATTTCAACGCACTCTATGGGAAAATCGGAAAACCCTTCTTCTCCGCTGTGCCCAAAGCGCGCCATGCGCCTTTCGCAGCCGTCAGCCCCGCCGTATAGCGCATATTCTGAATAAAGGAACCTTGCGAGCGAGCAAAGCAGCGCCTGCTCGTTAAGCGAAAGGAAGCCGGTGTACAGTAAGCAGCCGCGCTCGCCGGCCCGTTTTGAAAGCTCAATAAATCTTTTTTTGATAAGTTCGTTGCTGTTATCCATATTATGATTATACCACAATACCGCTTGCAACAAGCATGGCGGCATGCTTTAATATATAAATCAGTGCATAGAAAGCAGAGAAGGTGAACAGCAATGAGGATATGGGCCGCAACACGCGACATGAACAGGATACTGAGCGAGACCGTTATGGACTTTGCCCCCGCAAAAAACGAGGACGATTGGAACAGGGTCATAGGCGAGCTTTGCCGCGAGCTTGACCTTTCGCGCCCGCTTATATTAAAAAAGCACCTCAACGAGCTTAACCATTTCAGGCACACCACGTTTTTGCCGTCTGATTTTATGGAAAGCGTAAGCTTCAATAAATTCACGGTTCAGCTTTTCCCTGAAAAGAAGAACAGCGATAAGCGATCCTGATTTTACATAATAATCCATATAAGATATTTCCTATAATATATTTGCTCAAAGCTGTAAATTATAACGGTATCAACATAAAAGGAGTGTTTATATGGATACATTATCGCTGATCCTGATGATAATCGGCGCGGTCAACTGGGGCCTTGTGGGCATATTCCAGTTTGATCTTGTAGCGGCCATATTCGGCAGCGGCGCAGCGACCTTTTCCCGCATAATCTACACTCTTGTAGGGCTTGCGGGCATATGGGGCATAGCGCTTCTTTGCCGCCGTGACGGCCGGCGCGATACCGTAAGGGACGAATAACACAAGTTGATGCAAAACAAAAGCGGGCGCAAGGCTCGCTTTTGCTCTTTATTTATTCCTGAGCAGTCTGTGAAAAGGGCTTATTTTGCGGCATAATATCCATAATAGCACCATTTTTCTTAAGCCGTTCTGCTTATGCCTGAAGTCATGCCGCCAAGATACATGCAAATAAGCGGCTTTTCGCCATTCATTTCGCTTGATGGAGCATATGCGCCATTATATACTTTTTAACTGTACCACATTATATTTCCACCCAATGGGTATATAAAAAAGAGAGGGGTTAATAGCATTGAACACAAGAACAATCAGGCTGCTGGCAGCTTTCCTTGCGGCGGCGCTGCTGAGCATGCTGCTATGCAGCACCGCGCTTGCCGATGGCGAAGGCTATCCGCACGATGATCCCGGCTGCACGGGCGCATTTGCCGCCGCATTTGACGGCAGCGCGATCACCTACACCTGCAACGTATGTAAAAAAGCCTATACCGTGGAGGTTATAGGCGCTCCCCAGCCGAAGAATCCGGCGCCCGCTTATACAGCTCCGGACGCTGCAACGGCAAAGCTTGGCTATGTATATGAGTTTGATCCCGCATCAAGCTACTATAACATAAGCCCGCACAGGATAGCCTTTGGGCAATACACCTATTCCTGCAGCGCATATGCGCTTGCAAACGGCTCAGGCTACGACACCGTGTATTGCTGCGACGTTGACACAAACGTGCCTAAGCAGGTCCACTATTATAAAAGGCTCAACCTTGAGGACGCCGGCTACTACGAGCCCGCTATGGCGAAGAGGATAAGGGGCATAGTGGAAAGCGCCTATCCGTTCATATCCTGTGAAGAAATGATAGCCAACATGTTGAACGCAGGCTGCGTATTCCACGGCAAGCTTGACGTTGGCCAGCTCGTTACGGCCGTACAGACGAGCATATGGAAATATGCCAACGGCCAGCACGACCTTGACTACAACATCACCCAGAAGTGGAGCAAGTTCGATTCCGCCATCGCTCCCGTGGAGCCGTTCCACGGCGCTTGGGATACGTCCGATCCCGATGTTGCGGCGAACATAAAGACGATAAAGGCCTATCTTGACGGCTGCGCCTCGAATGGCTCCAACGCCGCCAGCATGGTCATAAACGATATCACCTATCAGGTATACAAGATATCCTCCGACCAAAGCAAGGCCGACATTCGCGTCATGGTTCAGCTCAACGCCGCCGCATCGCAGAACGACGACATAACCATAACCATAGGCGATGAGGCAAGGAGGCTGAAAAGCGGCGAATCGACCGCCGTGTTCGATATCAAAGGCGTGCCCTTCGGCAGCGAAATAACGGCTTCGCTTTCCGGCAGGCAGTATCTTGAAAAGGGCGCTTACTTCTATGAGCCGTTTGGCGGATGGCAGGTGGCGCAGAGCTTTGTTGGCGTAGCTTCCGGTATGACGCCAATACACGGCAGCAAGCAGCTTAAAATAGAGGATAACTGGAACAGCTATTCGCTTAAAAAGCTGGCCAACGTAAATGGCGTAGCGACCACCACCCCTGTGAAGGGCGCAAAATTTCAGCTTTGGTATGAGCCTGAGCAGGGCAGCGCCGTGCTTGTGGCTGACGAGCTTATAACGGACGAAAAGGGCGAAGTGCATATCGATATGCTTGCTGAGTTGAACGCCGGCGGCAGCTATTATTTTGTAGAGACGGAAGCGCCCGAGGGCTATGTGCTCAACAGCGAAAGGATAAAGGCCGTATCAGGCGAGACCGTGACCGTTTACAACAGCGAGAAGGAGTATCCGCCGCAGCCGACGCCGACCCCGGCGCCGACTCCAACTCCGCCCGCGCCGTATAGGCCCGATCCGCCAAAGCCGCCTGTTGACACGAACCCTCCTGCGGAAATCATTACTGTGCCGCAAAGCGGAGATGCGGATATACTGCTGCCGTATCTTGGCGTATCCGCCGGAATAGCGGCGCTTATCATAATATGCTGCATAAGGAAGCGCGCATCAAGGCGATAGCTTAACAAAAAGCTCCATCCGGTAATGCAAAAAGAAGCGGTCAGATCCGCTTCTTTTTATTATTGTATTGCAATCGATTATTCCGCAAGCTCCTTGGAAGGCTGCGCATTAAGGCTAAGCTCGCTCGGCCCTGCCTCCATAAGCGCATAATGCGCGGCGCAGGCAATCATAGCCGCATTATCCGTGCAGAAGCGCATGTCCGGCCTGCAAAACCTGAGTCCGGCCTTTTTTGCCTCCGCCTCAAGCGCGGTGCGCAGCGCGGTGTTTGCGCTCACCCCCCCTGCCAGCGCAAGCGTCGATACGCCGTTGTGCTTCGCGGCGCGCACGGCCTTTGTACATAGCGTATCAACAACGCTTCTTTGAAAGCTTGCGGCTATGTCGGCCCTGTTCAGCTTTTCGCCCTTCTGCTCCGCGTTGTGCATAAGGTTCACAACCGCCGTCTTTATTCCGGAAAAGCTGAAATCCAGGCTGTCGCCATCGTTAAAGCCGCCCCTGAAGGAAAACGCGTTTGCGTTGCCCTCCCTTGCGAGCTTTTCAAGCTCCGGCCCGCCAGGATAGCTCAAGCCCAATGCGCGCGCCACCTTGTCAAAGGCTTCGCCGGCCGCGTCGTCCCTTGTGCGGCCCAAAAGCTTAAAGCTGTTGTAGCCTTCCACCAGAATTATATGGCTGTGCCCTCCGCTCGCAACAAGGCACACGAACGGCGGCTCAAGCTCCTTATAGCTCAGGTAATTCGCCGCTATGTGGCCGGCAATGTGATCCGCGCCTATAAAGGGCTTGTTTGCGGCATAGGCAAGGCCCTTTGCGTAGCTCAGGCCGACCAGCAGCGCACCCACGAGCCCCGGCCCGTATGTGGCGGATACGGCGTCAACATCATTTATCGTCATGTTCGCCTTTTCAAGCGCATCGTCCACAACGCCGGCCACCTTTTCCACATGCGAGCGCGAAGCAAGCTCCGGCACCACGCCGCCGTATTTTCTATGTATGGGTATCTGGGTATAAACGCTCATGGAAAGCACATCGCGCCCTCCCCTTACCACGCTTGCGGCCGTCTCATCGCAGGAGCTTTCTATGGCAAGCATTACGGGCGCTTCTTTTTTTCTGTATTCGCAGGCATTTTTTATAGCCTCATCATAATAGCCAAGCCTCATTTTTGCCTCCGCCTTGCGCCCGCTGTTGCAAATATCAAAAGCAGCAGGAAGGGCGCCATGAACATAAGCGCAAATCTTATCACTATATCGTTGAAAAGCTGTAGGGGGCATATGCGTATCATGCGGCAGGTGTTGTAATCCATGAGCCAAAGGTCGTTGGTGAAAAACAGCCTGTGGAAGCCGTTCCAGAAGCTGTTGAAATCAAGCGCCACCCATATGCCGAGCGCGGCGAGCGCTATGCCGAATATTGCGGACGCGGTTATGAAAGCCCTGCTCATGAGCCGTATCCGCCCGCCGGGCGCCGTCATGCATATGCACAGCGCAATTATCGCGGCGGCTGCGGCAGCTCCGTAATCCCTTACGTTTTTCCACGCCTGATACAGCGCGCGCACATCTATCATGTGCTCTATCTCCTGCTGGTTGTACATTTCAACAACGCTCCCGTTTTCGCTAACGCTCAGCTGTATGGAATCCGCCCTGCCCTCCATATAGTCTATAAGCCTGAATATCGCCTCGGTCATATCCTCGTCGCTTATTCCGGTCTCCCTTGACGTTCCGTATTTAACATAGCTTTTATAATACCAGTCCCTTTGGTTCATGCAGAACTGAAGGCAGGTGAAAAGCATGGCTGTTATCAGCAGCAGCGACGCTATTATAAGCAGCGTGAAGCAAACGGCCTTTTTCATATCATCTGCTCTCCGGTATCGCGCCGAGCGCTATGTCCAGCGCGCGCACGGCTTCAACAAACCTGTCCGGATCGTTTTTGCTCAGTATCAGCGCGACCCGCTCCCTCGGCAGGTCGTTGAGCCTTCTTAATGCGCAGAACAGCACAAGGTCATGATCCCCGCCAAGCACGCCCTTGCCCATAGGCACGGCCATTGCCTCAGCCGAGCCAAGCTCATCGTATCTTATAAGCGCCCGCGGATGCAGCGTCGCTTCATCTGAGCTTAACGTGAGCCTGTACCTTTCCGCCGAGGGCGTGTACGCTTCAAGCGCCGTATTTATTGTAAACAGCTTGGCGTCCGCCGCATCGTCCCCCGCCGCCGGCGCTATGCTGCCCATAGGCGCCACGGCATAAAACGCGCTGGTTATCACCCTGGTCCTCGGGTCCCTGTCCACGGCGCCAAAGGAGCCGTAGGGGCGCATCGGAAGCCCCTTTACCCCCGTTTCCTCCTCAAGCTCGCGCGCGGCGGCAGCCTCAAGCTCCTCGTCAACGTTAACGAAGCCTCCCGGCAGCGCCCAATGCCCTATGAACGGGTGGTTGCGCCGCTTTATAAGCATTACCGAAAGCTGTGCATTTTCATTAAGCGTAAACACCGCCATATCCACCGTTGCCGAGGGTCTGGGGTACTTATTCTCATCATATGCCTCAAGGAACTCCTCAAGCGTCTGCCCCTTCTCGTTTCTTAATTCCCTGTTGTTCGATTCTTCCATAGCAAGCAAACCTCCTAAAAAGCTTAGCAGCAAAAGGTTAGTTAATTGAATTATATCATAAAACAAGCCGCATTAAATATAACTATATAAATAATATAAAGCAATAGAGGCGGAAAGCAGGTGTGATATGGCGGCGCAGCGTATATTACCGCTCAGGAGCCTGGGCAAAAACAAAGTCAGGGGAGTCATGCGGCTCACGAGCGAGGGCGGCTCAACGGCGCTCAGGCTATGCATACAAAGCGGCAGCTTGGCCGAGCCGTGCGCGTTCATGCTGCTTGCGGGCGGCAATATAATAAAAGCCGCTCTCAGAAGCGACGGCAGCTTCCTTGCCGAAGCAGGCTTCCATCTTGTGCGCGGCGCGATAATAGCCTCAGGCACGTCGCTTGCGGCAATGGCTTCCTTTGGCATAAGCAACTTGGATATGGATAAGGCGCTTACGTCGGCAAGGATATCGTTGGGCAAAAGCGTCCGCTCCGTCAAGCCCATGCCAGCCGAGCAGGCCGAGCCGCCCGCCGTATCAGACTCCGGCGCTGTGCAAAGGCAAAATAAGCAAGCCGATAATGCCCCTGCCAATATAAAGCCCAATAATACCATAGCAAGCGGCGCCGCCAGCAAAGCCGAAGCGAATATAGCGCCGCAAAGCACATCAAAGCCGGCGGCCGGCGCAGCAGGCGCGTACGAAGACCCCGAGCCAAAAAGCAAGGTGGCCAAGGAGCTGCTGCTAAGATCAAATAAGCTGTTCGCGCCTCCCGATGATAACGCGGAGCCGTTTATACCCAGGCCGTATGTGCGCGATAATGAAAGCGCCCAAAGCAAAGCAGGCACAAATGCTCCTCAGCGCGAGCCTGTGCCGCCTGCGCCAAGGAACGCAGTTTTCCCCGCGCAGCATTTTCCGCAGCCGCAGCAGAAATGCAACAGATGCAGAATGAACAGCCGCGGGCATGGGCAGAGAAAATAGCGGGCTTTGCGGTATGGGAGCGTGAGCGAGAGGCAAAACCCGTAAAAGCTCGGAAAGGTGGCGCTCGGCCGCTTTCTCGGCACTCTGAAGCGCTATACCATATCTTGTATAGCGCCTTAAAGCATGCACAATGCCCGAGAATATCTATAAAAAATGGTGATAAAACCGTTTTTTGCGTTGACAAGCGGCGCAAGCTGTGGTAAATTAACTAAGCAACCCCCAGTTGGGGGGTTTATTTAGGTACGGTTTCAAGCCGTGCAAATGGATTCAATGGGCTTAAAGCTTTCGCTTTCAGCCATAAATGAGAGGAGCTAACACTACTATGCGCGTAAAAATCACCTTGGCCTGCACCGAATGTAAGCAGCGTAACTACAATACCTTCAAGAACAAGAAGAACGATCCGGACAGGCTTGAGTTCTCCAAGTACTGCCGTTTCTGCCGTAAGCACACCATTCACAGGGAAGCCAAGTAAGCCTGAAAGGACAGTATAGCGACAATGGCAAACGAAGTAGCAAAAACAGCCAACAAAAAGGATAAGAAGCCCAATCTGTTCGCACGTATCGGCCGCTTTTTTAAGGACGTCGTAGGCGAGCTTAAGAAGCTCACCTGGCCTACCGGCAAGGAGCTTGCAAAGTATACGGCTACCGTGCTTGCGTTTATAGTGCTTTTCGCCGTTGTTATAGGCGTTCTTGATTTCCTGTTCGGCCAGGGATTCACCCTTCTTGGCAGCCTGGCCGGCAAATCCGGGGACAGCACCGCTTTGGCGGACGCTTTCCTCGGTATGATATAATCGGAGCGCCGAATATGGCCGAGGAAGCCAAATGGTATGTTGCCCATACCTATTCGGGCTATGAGAACAAGGTCAAGGAGGACCTGGAGAAAACGGTAGAGAACCGCGGCCTTCAGGACATGATACTGGAAGTAAGCTACCCCACCGAGGAAGTGGTGGAGATGAAGGACGGTAAGCGCAAGGTCGTTACGCGCAAGCTTTTGCCGGGCTATGTCATGATAAAGATGATAATGAACGACAAGACCTGGTACATAGTGCGCAACACAAGGGGCGTTACCGGCTTTGTCGGCCCGGGATCAAAGCCCGTGCCGCTGAGCGATGAAGAGGTCACCAAGCTTGGTGTTGAATACATACCTATAGAGCTGGATCTTTCCATCGGCGAAAGCGTGCGCGTGATAAGCGGGCCGCTTGAAAACTTCATCGGCACCGTGGAGGCGCTTGACCCCGAAAGGCAGAAGGTCAAGCTCACCGTTTCCATATTCAACCGCGATACTCCGGTGGAGCTGGATTACATACAGGTCCAGAAGCTCTGATAAAAGGCGAAGCGCGCTTCGCCAAAGCAACGATTATGCGTTCCCGCAAAAGCGGGAGCTTGCATAGTGGGAGGCCCGCCCGAAGGGGAGGGCCGCTCGCACCACATTATTTTTAGGAGGAAATTCAAATGGCAAAGAAGATCACAGGCTTTGTGAAGCTTCAGATCCCCGCCGGCAAAGCGACGCCTGCACCGCCGGTAGGCCCCGCACTTGGTCAGCATCAGCTCAACATAATGGGCTTCTGCAAGGAGTTCAACGAGCGCACCGCCAAGGACGCCGGCATGATCATTCCCGTAGTCATCACGGTGTATCAGGACCGTTCCTACACCTTTGTGACCAAGACCCCTCCCGCGGCCGTTCTTATCAAGAAGGCCTGCGGTCTGCAGTCCGCTTCCGGCCGCCCCAACACCCAGAAGGTAGCCAAGCTGACCCGCGATCAGGTGAGGGAGATCGCCACCATCAAGATGCCCGACCTTAACGCCGCCAGCGTGGAAGCCGCCATGAGCATGGTAGCCGGTACCGCCCGCAGCATGGGTATCACGGTTGAGGACTGAACAAGCCTAAAGGAGATGTGGGAGGCATAAGCCGTTATTACCACAGGAAGGAATATAGAATATGAAGCATGGCAAGAAGTATCAAGACAGCATAAAGCTGGTCGAAAAGCAGAAGCTTTACGATCCCCGCGAAGGCATTGAGACGGTGCTTTCCACCGCCAAGGCCAAGTTTGACGAGACCGTGGAAGCTTCCATACGTCTGGGCGTAGACCCCCGTCACGCTGATCAGCAGGTTCGCGGCGCGGTCGTTCTGCCCCACGGCACAGGCAAAAAGGTGCGCGTGCTGGTTTTCGCCAAGGGCGACAAGGCTAAGGAAGCCGAAGCTGCCGGCGCCGATTTCGTTGGCGATGACGATCTGGTAAAGAAGATCCAGACCGAGAACTGGTTCGGTTTTGACGTTTGCGTAGCTACTCCGGATATGATGGGCACCATCGGCCGTATAGCTCGTATACTGGGACCCAAGGGCCTCATGCCTAACCCCAAGAGCGGCACCGTTACCATGGACGTGGCGAAGGCCATTGCCGACATCAAGGCCGGTAAGGTCGAGTACCGCGTTGATAAGACCTCTATCGTGCATGTTCCCGTGGGCAAGGTATCCTTCGGCGCAGACAAGCTGGTGGAGAACCTTAACACCCTTATGGAGGCTATAATAAAGGCCAAGCCCGCTACCGCCAAGGGTACTTACATCAAGAGCCTGGTCGTTTCCACCACCATGGGCCCCGGCGTCAAGTTCAACAGCATGAAGTTCTAAAGGCGATATGCCTTTCATCCGTTCCGGCGAATAAATCGCCGGAGCCGGAATCGAGCCTGTTCTTTAGTATTCTCTAATAGAATAGGCAAAAAATTGTTGACAACTGCGGGGCGGTATAGTATACTGCCCCGTGGAAATCAAATATTGGCCGAAGACAGCAGGCGCCTGTATAAAAGGCTTAATTTCCTGCCGAGGTAAGTAGCAAGCTTATTAAGCAAGCTCCGATCCTTTGTCTTGGGCAAAGGATTTTCATTTTGTAAGGAGGTGAAACCATGGCAAACCCCGCAAATATCGAGGTAAAGGCGAAACAGGTCGAGGAGATCCGCGAAAAGCTCGAAAAGGCGCAGTCGGTGGTAGTTTTTGATTATCGCGGACTGACCGTTGAGGAGGTAACCAACCTGCGCAGCGAAATGCGCAAGGCCGGCGTTGAGTATGTAGTTCTTAAGAACCACATAGTCAACCGCGCCGCTCAGGCGAACGGCATAGACGATAGCTTCCATAACTATCTGAAGGGACCGTCCGCTTTCGCATTCGGTTATGAAGATGCCGTCGCTCCCGCCCGCATATTGAAGGACACCGTTAAGAAGCTCAAGAAGTGTGAGATCAAGGGCGGTATAATCAATGGCGTGGTAACAGACGCGGCAGGCATGAACACCCTGGCTGACCTGCCCAGCAAAGAGCAGCTTATCGCAAGGCTGCTTGGCAGCATGATGAGCCCCGTTTCCAAGCTGGCCGTTGCACTCGGGCAGATTTTGGAGCAGAAAGGCGGCTCCGACGCAGCTCCCGCGGAAGCGGCAGAGTAATTTCCCAAAGGACCTAAAATAATACAGGAGGAACAAGATAATGAATAAAGAGCAGCTTATTGCTGATATCAAAGCTATGACCGTTCTTGAGCTGGCCGACCTGGTCAAGGCTCTTGAAGAGGAGTTTGGCGTATCCGCCACCGCCGCCGTCGCCGTTGCCGGCCCCGCCGCCGGTCCCGCCGCCGAGGTTGAGGAAAAGACCGAGTTCGACTGCATACTCAAGGATGTCGGCCCCGAGAAGATCAAGGTCATCAAGACCGTCCGCGAGCTGACCGGTCTGGGCCTGAAGGAAGCCAAGGACCTGGTAGACAACGCTCCCAAGCCCATCAAGGAAGGCCTCCCCAAGGAAGAGTGCGACAAGATCGTGGCTATGTTCAAGGAAGTTGGCGCCACTATCGAGGTCAAATAAGCTTATTGCTTAAACGCAACAGCCGTTCCATGCGGAGCGGCTGTTCAGAGTGTCGAAAAAGTGGCGTTCAGCCACTTTTTCGAGTTTTCACAGGTTTTGCCTCTCGCATTAGCTCCCG
>SAMEA3663299__coassemble_427_pt1 | contig 19971 bp, 18 predicted proteins | sample SAMEA3663299__metabat2_low_PE_021 | metagenome-assembled genome bin SAMEA3663299 (sample SAMEA3663299) | pig gut metagenome | biome: pig gut; feature: pig-associated habitat; material: faeces | place: China | collected 2013 | reverse complement strand
GTATGCGGGAACGGACAACTTTATGGGCAGGCCCGCCGCAGGCTACGAGCAGCCTCTTGTAGTGATGAGCAGGCAGCTTGCGGATTGCTGCGTGAAGGCTGCCGGTATTTTGAGGGAGCAGGGCTACCTGGTCAAGTTTTATGACGCCTACAGGCCGCAAAGCGCTGTGGACGATTTTTGCCGCTGGGGGGAGGCGCTTGACGACATACGCAGAAAGCCTGTGCATTACCCCAACGAGGAAAAGGCCGATGTGTTCAAAAAAGGCTATATTGCCCGCCGCTCCGGCCACACGCGGGGCAAAGCGGTCGATCTTACCATAGTTGATATGAAAACGCATCAGGAGGCCGATATGGGCTCCATATTCGACTTTATGGACGAGCGCTCGCACCACGGAGCAGCCGGCCTGACAAAGGAGCAGGAGCATAACCGCAGGCTGCTTTGCGATGCTATGCTGTCCTCCGGCCTTACGCTGCTTGATTCGGAATGGTGGCATTACAGTCTCGATCCCGAGCCGTATCCGGACACTTATTTCAACTTTCCAATAAAGTAAAGCATATGAACACGGCGTTCCCAAAGTTGTTGGGAACGCCGTTTGTATTCAGCCTGTGTCAGCCCATTATTTCCTCAAGCGCGTCGGCATACTCGCTCTTATCCCTTGCGCCTATGAGCCGGTTAAGCTCCTGACCGTCCTTAAACAGTATAACGCACGGTATGCTCATTATGCGGAAGCGCTTTGCAAGCGCCTTCTCGTCATCAACATTTACCTTGCAGACCTCGGCCCTTCCGTCATACTCCACGGCAAGCTCCTCAATCTCCGGTCCTATCATGCGGCATGGACCGCACCAGGTTGCCCAGAAGTCGACAAGCGCCGGTTTGCCGCCGTTTATAACGGCATCAAAATCAGTTTCTGTAAGATGCTTAAGCATAGCTGTTTCTCCTTTACTATTATAGTTTTTGATCAGTGCGCATGCGGGCAGCCATCGTCATTGCCGTCGTTTTCGCCGGCAAAGCCCGTCATGCGCGGCTTGAACTCATTCATTTTTGCAAACTTAGGCTCGAGCGCCTTAAGTATAAAAAAGCTGCCGGCGGAAAACGCCACGCCGCCTATCGCGCCATAAAGCTCGCCTATAACACAGCCTAAGGCAACGCCGGCCACAAGGAACACGAGCGGAATACCGTATACGATAACGCTTGCCTTGAGCACGCTTTTTGCATGCATCTCAATGTATACCGTATCGCCCTCTTTTGCGTTAAGGGCGTTGTCCATCTCTATATCCGCCTCGTTAGAGCCGAAGCGGAAGCACGCGTTGCAGTGTCCGCACGCATCCGTTTTCTTAAAGCGCACGGTGGCTTTTTTGCCGCTTACCGCAACCACTGTTCCCTGCTGCCTTACTTCCTCACTCATCTATATCCACCTTAATATGCAGCTCGTTAAGCTGCTTGTCCGTGACCTCGCTGGGCGCGCCCATAAGTATATCCTGGGCGTTCTTGTTCATCGGGAAGGGTATTATCTCCCTTATGCTATCTTCCCCTGCAAGCAGCATTACCATACGGTCAACGCCCGGGGCGATGCCTGCATGAGGCGGCGCGCCATAGCAGAAGGCGTTATACATTGCCGGGAATTTGCTCTTAACATCGTCCTCGCCAAGCCTTACCAGCCTGAACGCCTCTATCATTATTTCAGGATCGTGATTCCTTACCGCCCCTGAGGAAAGCTCTATGCCGTTGCAGACAAGGTCGTACTGCTGAGCGGTTATGGTGAGCGGGTCTATCTCGCCGCGTATAGCCTTCTTAAGCGTTTCAGCGCCGCCGCCGGGCATGGAGAACGGATTATGGCAGAACTCCAGCTCGCCCGATTCATCGCCTATCTCATACATCGGGAAATCCACTACCCAGCAGAACTCATAGCGCTCCTTATCCATATGCCCGGGTACGGCTGCGCCGAGCATCTTGCGCATGACGCCGGCTGTCTTCTGCGCGGCAGCCTTTGTTCCCGCGGTAACGCCTACAAGGCAGCCGGGGGTAAGCTTGAGCGCCTCGGTTATGGCCTGATGGTGCGGCGTAATGAACTTGGCTACGCCGCCGGCAAAGCTGCCGTCAGGCTCTACCTTGAACCAATACGGCTTTTGACCGGCCTGCACCTCAACATCGGCGCAAAGCTTGTCAATATGCTTCCTTGTAAGCTCACAGCCGCTGCATGCTATGGCCTTTACGGTGTTTCCCTTTGCAAACGGGGCAAACTCGCTGCCTTCAACTATGTTAGTTATATCCTGTACCCTGAGATCTATGCGGTAATCCGGCTTGTCGCTGCCGAACTGCTCCAAAGCGTCATTGTACGATATGCGCTTGAACGGCGCGGAGGAGGCAACGTTGTATGTGCCGTATTTTGCGAATATAGGCGGCAGCACGTCCTCTATTACGGAGAACACGTCCTCCTGCGTGGCAAACGCCATCTCCATATCGAGCTGATAGAACTCGCCCGGGCTCCTGTCCCCCCTCGCGTCCTCATCACGGAAGCAGGGGGCTATCTGGAAATACCTGTCAAAGCCGGAGGTCATAAGGAGCTGCTTGAACTGCTGCGGCGCCTGCGGAAGGGCGTAGAACTTGCCCGGGTGCTTCCTCGCGGGCACGAGATAATCCCTTGCGCCCTCTGGGCTTGAAGCGGTAAGTATGGGCGTTGTTATCTCAAGGAAATCATGCTCGAGCATGGCCTTGCGCAGCGCGGCTATAACGTTGCACCTTAATATTATGTTGTTCTTAACGGCAGGATTTCTCAAATCAAGATAGCGGTATTTGAGCCTCTGCGTCTCGTCGGCTTCGCGGCTGCGGTTTATCTCAAAGGGCAGCTCGTTGTGCTGGCAGCGGCCAAGCACCTCGATTTTGTCGGGAACCACCTCTATCTCGCCCGTGGGCAGCTTGTTGTTTTTGCTGGCCCTTTCTCTTACCGTGCCCGAAACGGATATGGTGGATTCCTTGTTTATGCCCTTAACAAGGTTCATCATCTCCTCGGTCTCTATAACTATCTGAGTTACGCCGTAAAAGTCGCGCAGCACAACAAAGGCAAAGTTGCTGCCTACTGTGCGCACGTTTTCAAGCCAGCCTGCCAGCGTGACATGCTCGCCCGCGTTGCCGAGCCTAAGCTCGCCGCAGGTATGGGTACGGGACTGAATCATATGCTGTGTCCTTCTTTCTGTAAGAATTGTTTATTATGGAAGCGCGGCTCAAACGACGCCGCGCCTTATCGCTCGGCTATAAGCTCCTTCGCTTTTTGTGCAAAGCCTTCAAGCGGCAGCGCGGTCTCCGTGCCGTCTGCCATGTTTTTAAGCTTGAGCCGGCCGCTCTTCACCTCATCCTCGCCTATAACGGCGACGAACCTTGCCTTGAGCTTGTCCGCGTATTTGAACTGCGCCTTAAAGCTCCTGCCAACGTGGTCAAAATCCGTCTTTACGCCAAGCTCGCGCAGCTGCTTCGCCATGCTCAGGCCAATGTTGCGCGCTTCATCGCCCATAGGCGCTATGTACACGTCCACAAGGTCAGGCTCAGGTATAGGGGCAAAGCTTTCCGCCACCAGCAGCAGCCTTTCCATGCCCATGCCGAACCCTACCGCGTTCATCTTAGGCCCGCCAAGCTCCTCTATAAGCCCATCGTAACGCCCGCCGCCGCAAACGGTGCCGGTGTACGCGCCCTCTGTAGAGACAAGCTCGAACACGGTCTTTGTATAATAGTCGAGGCCCCTTACTATCATGGGATCGACCTCGTACTCTATTGCGAGCGCGTCAAGGCAGCCTTTAAGCTCCTCAAAGTGGGCTTTGCACTCAGGGCAAAGATACTCCAGCACCTTGGGGGCGTTCGCGGCTATCTCGCCGCATCTCTTCTCCTTGCAGTCAAGTATCCTCAGCGGGTTCTTTTCATAGCGGGTCTTGCAGGTATCGCAAAGCGCGTCATAGTTTTCTTTTAAGTATGCCTTCAGCGCCTCGTTATACTTTGGCCTGCACTCGGGGCAGCCTATGCTGTTTATTCTTGCCTTTACGCTTTTTATGCCAAGGCTTAGAAGTATGCTCATTGCAAGCGATATCACCTCCGCGTCGGCGCTCGCCCTGGGCGCGCCAAACACCTCTATGCCAAACTGGTGATGCTCCCTGAGCCTTCCTGCCTGCGGCTTTTCGTAGCGGAAAACAGGGCAATACAGATAGAACATCTTGGTCGGCTGAGCGTCGGCAAAAAGCTTGTTTTCAAGGAACATGCGCACGGCTCCGGCAGTACCTTCCGGCTTAAGGGTAACGGAACGCTCGCCCTTGTCGGTGAAGGTATACATCTCCTTCTGCACAATATCCGTTGTGTCGCCTACTCCCCTTGCAAAAAGCTCCGTATGCTCCAGCACCGGCGTGCGCGTTTCACGATAGCCAAACTCGGCGCAGCGCTCGCGCATAAGCTTTTCAATATACTGCCACTTGTAGCTTTCCTTTGGGGTAATGTCCTTCATACCCTTTGGCGCCTGGATCTGCATAATACACCTCTCTAAGCAAAATATTTTAAATAAATAGGGTCCTCCATCCAGTAGGGACGGGGAACCCGCGGTACCACCCTTATTGAGCTTAATTATAACATAAGCTCCGCTTTATCCCTTAACGCGGGCAACACGTCCGCCATTTGCTGCGGAAGCTCATCAGGCGTCCTTCACCGGCCGCTGCGGGCGGGCTTTCAGCCTTTGACCCGGCCTCTCTTAACGCGGCTTCTGCCGGCTACTTCCTGCTTCATAGCCTATTACACTAAATAATAGCATCGCATGCTTAAATTGTCAACGCAAACGAACGCTTATTCCACCTGCGTGCGTTTGATTTCCTCCTGCTTCTCCCTTTCATTGTCAAGCATCAGCTTTGAATAATCAACAAAGTCCCTCGGGTCGTCCACCCAAAGCCTTTCCATATTGTAGTACTCCCTTTCCTCGGGATAGAATATATGAACAAGTATGGAGCCGAAGTCCACAACTATCCATCTTCCCTCGGGATATCCTTCCGTACGCCTTACCTCAAGGCCAAGCTCCGCGCTCTTTTCCTCCACCTCGTCGCAAAGCGCCTTTACCTGCGCCGTTGCACGGCCCGAGCATATCACAAACCAGTCTGCAATTATAGTTTTGTCGCCAACGTGTATGGCCATTATGTCCAAAGCTTTTTTGTTATAAAGTATCTCGCACAGCTTGAGCGCCTGCTCCTTTATTGCTTCTTCATTTACTTGAGCGTTAGCATAAACGTTTTGGTTCATTTTTGCCTCTCCTTACTGAATGTAGTTTTTGAATTATCTTGTATGCCGTTTTTTATGCTGTTCCTTATCCTTATCGAGCTCTCGGCCGGCTCTGTGCCCTTGCTCATAAGGTAGTTCATGGAGCGGTCCATCGTCATCAGCACCGCCTCGTCAAGGCTCTTTTGCGAAGCTTCCCTCAGCGCCTCAACGCCGTCATAATCCCTTGTAAATTCGGCCTTGTCCGAAACAAAAAGTATCTTGTCAAGCTTGCTCATACCCATCCTGCCGTAAACATGGCATGCTATAGCCTCTATAACGTCCTTATCGTCAACGCCAAACTCCCTTTGCACCCTTATGGCCCCTAAAGGCCCATGCAAAAGGCCCGGAGCGCGCCGTTCCTCCACGCTCGGCTCATAGCCGTATTTTTCCGCAAGCGCAACGGCGTCACCATCGCCAAGCTTTGCACAATCGTGCAGCAGGCCTGCGATACGCGCCTTCTCACCATCCTCGCCCCATACGGACGCAAGCTCGACCGCATAGCCCATAGTGCCTTTGCTGTGGCAAAAGCGCTTTGGCTTTATCATCATGGAAAGCTTTTGCGCATAGCTCAATATATATTCCGGCTGATAGAGAAGCTTTTGATATATAAGCTCCATAGTTGCGCGCGGAACGAGCTTTGCTATGCCAACGGCGTTTGTCACCATGTCGCGTATAGCCGTTGACGAAATGTCCGGCCCGGAGAAGCCCGCCATCAGCACCGTAGCCCCGTAGCGCTGCCGTATAAGCTGCGCCGCTGCATTATCATCCCCGCAGTTTGGCCTGCTTACGGCTATTATGTCCGCAATGGAGAATATGGTTTCCGGCTCCTTCCAATGCGGAAGGTTTTCAAGCATGTCCGCGCCGACTATAAGATAGAGTTCAGCGTCAGGATAGATGCTCCTGACCTGCTTAAGCGTATCCGCAGTGTAGCTCTTGCCCTGCCTTTTAAGCTCATAATCGCAGGCAAAGAGGCCGTCCTCGCCCATAAGCGCCGCTTTTGTAAGGCCCAGCCTCATATCCGCATCCACGCCAAAGGCGATGCTTTTATGCGGCGGCTCCGCCGCCACCATAAAAAGCACCTTATCAAGCGAGAAGCGCTGCCTGGCTTCGCGTGCGATATAAACATGTCCTTTGTGAGGGGGATTGAAGCTGCCCCCAAGTATAGCGATCTTCATTAAAATTATTATACACCAATACCCGCTTTGCGTAAACGGCGAATAATTATGGTTTGCATTGGGAAAAATCCATTAAACAGCGGCGCGGCAAAGGCGCCGGGGAAGGAGGCGCATATGAATAAAAGCGCAAATAAAAGCTCAGGCGGCCCCAATATGACTTCCAAAGAAAAAAAGGTGATCGGCGCATACTACAAACGCAGGTTTTATAACGGACGCACGGCGTTTGCGCGCGCGGTGGATTTTATCGCGCTTAGGGTTATATTGCTCATAGCGTGCTATCTTTGGTTTACGGTAAACGTACAAAGCCTTGCTATGGCGGCGGTGCTTACGATAGCCTCTGTCACGGCGATATCCATATTTGCCGAGCTTGTTAAAAGCATACGGTTTGAAAAGTTCTGCCTAAGGGAAAAGGAGCGGTTGAGACGCAAGCTTTTTACGGAAAGCCTTGCGCTTATGCCTAAGGCCGAGTTTTTGTGCATAGTACGCGAATACATAAAGGCAAACGCCGCAGAGTTTGCCGGAGAAAGCCTTGTTTATACGGCGCAGACAATAGCTCCCGTCGATGAGGAGACGGTTCTCTCCGCCTGCCGCACGGCGGCAAAAAAGGGACGCGTAAGCCTGTTCATATTTTCGGCTTCCTCAGTAAGCCGCGAGGCGCGCACGCTTGCTGCAAGATATGAAAACATCAACGTCGCCTTTATACCGTCAGACATGCTTTGCGCGTCTGCGTCCTCACAAAAGGCCATGCCCAGCGACGCAGATATCGCCGCCTATATAATAAAACAAAACGAGCAGCGCATAACAAGGCGAAAAAAAGCCTTTTCGGAGCCTTTCGGCGCGGCCCGATCCGCAAGATACATACTTGTTGCGGCGGCGCTGTTCACGCTTTCATTCTTTGTGAAATACACGCTGTATTACCGCGTGCTTGCAGGCGCGTGCATAAGCCTTGCCGCGCTGAGCTTCTATATTGGCCATGCGCCGTCCGCAGCGTCAAAAAACGCTTAACAGAGGGTGTCGAAAAAGTGGCTATTCGCCACTTTTTCAGTTCATCGCCTTATTGCCTGGCGCTCTATCCTTAAGCCGGTCAGCTCGTCAATAGGCATAAGCTTTTGCTCATTACCGCACATACAGCTCAGATAAAGCCTGCCGCCGCCGGCCTCTATCGATATCGGGTCGAGCCTTGTGCGCGCCCATGTGGCTTCCTCTTCATCGTTGTTGAGGCAGCTAAGCTGCTTTTTCTCCTCTATTGCTTTTGCTATCGTCAAAAGAGCCGTTTGGCTTTTCGTTTCGCCGTCATGCCGTTTGGGTATTGCCGCGGGGGCTTTATAATAGCTGTTTTGCGTTGAGGCGAGCTTTGCTTTTATGCTTTCCGCCGTTTTATGGTCTATAAATCCGGCTGCATCTACGGCGTAGGAGATAAGCCTTGCTTCGTCCGTTGTAAACGCGTGCCTGTTTGCATAGTAGCCCCTTTCATTGAGCTTTATATCCCACTCCGCCTTGTTAAGCGCGGCAATATCGGCATATATCGCCCTTTTTTCGGCGGCTATGCCGAGCTTATTAAGCTCTTTTGCAAGCTTTACGCCGCTTATGGGGTGCTCCTCGTCCGTCTGCCTGAGCAATATGTCTATAAGCGCAAGCAGCCTTTCCCGCGTGGGCATCAGGCCGCCCCCAATCCGATAAAGCCGAAGCACAGCAGCGCCTGGGCGGATATGTATGTTATCATCACGGGGAAATTATGCCTTTTAACATCTTTTATGAACATCGCCCGCGCAAGTATAGTATCCGATGTTAAGAAGAACATCGAACCAAGCAGTATGAGCGATGCGTAAAACGCGCCCTCGCCCGAAGCTATTCTTGAAATCAAGTTTACCCACGCAAGCACATTTACTATGGCGACTATGCCAAGATATGTAGGCATCAGCGCCTTAAAGCTTTTGTTTTCAACATGCTTTTCAAGCTTTGCGCTGCATATGCCGACAATGACAATATAAGCCGTCAACGCTATTGCGGCCGTTATGATATGCTGCTTCAGATCGCCCTGCATGCGGGCGCATATGGCGTAAATATAGAAGCCATGCCCAACGGTAAAGCTGAACGCTCCCGGCAAAAAGAACCTGTCGTCAAGCATAAGGAAAACATCGCCTACAAGCCCGCATATCAGCGCGATAAGCACCATAGGGTCCACAGGCTTTGCATGGAAGGCATAGAACACGCTGAGCGAAAGCAGTATCAACGGCTTTGTTATCATGCGCAAAACCCTCATCTCAAAGTAGCAAAAAAACAGATGTATTAAAGAAAGCGCCATAAAATATATCAAAAACCCCATCATGTGTTCTCCCTTCCGGCGCATTCTGCCATTTCATAAAGCAGTTCGCCGGCGCTTACGCCAAGCGGCTCAAGCACCATATTCTTCTTTTATGCATATGCACATATAGTACCTATGCTCATAATAAACAAATCCGAATAATCAGCCGTTCCTGCCGGTGTGTTGTCCCTGTCGAAGAATGCTGCTTTGAATGTCACAAAAAGCCCCTTTTTTCTTATCGGTTTATTAATAATACACCATGTTGCCGCCGCTTGGCAAGAATACATGGCATTTTGGCAGGCATATGGCGCTAAAGCTGCGGATTTGGTCTAAATATTTTCATATCCGTAAAAATAATTGATACGCACGCCGCCAGCCATAAGCACAGCAAATGTTAAAAAACTCAATTTGTGGTTTTTATATCAGTTTTTATGATATACTATTGATACCATGACCACAAAGGAGGAGAGTTTTCATGCAGTATTCGCGTGAGGTTCAGGAGATGTTTTGCGTGGCAAAGGGCGCAAAGCATGGCCCCGCCCCCATACCCGAAGAGGGAAAATGGGTTAAAGCAAAAGAAATAACCGATATATTCGGCCTTACCCACGGCGTAGGCTGGTGCGCGCCGCAGCAGGGCGCATGCAAGCTGACGCTCAACATAAAGAGCGGTATAATAGAAGAAGCGCTTATAGAGACCATAGGCTGCTCCGGCATGACTCATTCCGCCGCGATGGCGGCCGAGATACTTCCCGGCAAGACCATACTTGAAGCGCTCAATTCCGACCTTGTGTGCGACGCTATAAACACCGCCATGCGCGAGCTGTTCTTACAGATAGTGTACGGCCGCAGCCAGAGCGCCTTTTCTGACGACGGCCTGCCCATAGGCGCGGGGCTTGAGGATCTTGGCAAGGGGATGAGGAGCCAGGTCGCCACGATGTTCGGCACAAGGGAAAAGGGCCCAAGGTACCTTGAAATGGCCGAGGGCTATGTGCTTGGCATAGGGCTTGACAAGAACAACGAAATAATAGGCTACAAGTTTGTAAACCTTGGCAAGATGATGGACGCCATTAAGAAGGGCGTGGAGCCGAACGAGGCGTTCAATTCCAACGTGAACACCTACGGCCGCTTTGCCGAGGCGGTCACCGTTATAGACCCGCGCAAGCAGTGATGTAAGGAGGAGTAGATATGGTTACCTTTGAAGGATATGAAAGACGAATAGACACCCTGCGTCCTGTGCTTGCGAAGTACGGTTTTGACGGATTTGAAGCGTGCGAGGCCTACACAAAGGAGCATGGCATAGACGTGCGCGCAATAGTGCAGGGAATACAGCCCATAGCCTTTGAAAACGCGGTTTGGGCATATACGCTTGGCGCGGCGATAGCGCTTAAGAAGAACGCTAAGAGCGCGGCTGAGGCTGCCGGTGCTATAGGCGAGGGCCTGCAGGCCTTCTGCATCCCCGGCTCCGTTGCGGATCAGCGCAAGGTCGGCCTTGGCCACGGAAATCTTGGCGCGATGCTGCTTTCCGAATCCACGCACTGCTTCGCCTTCCTTGCCGGACACGAAAGCTTTGCCGCTGCGGAGGGCGCCATAGGCATCGCCCGCACCGCCAACAAGGTGCGCAAGGAACCGCTTAAGGTCATACTCAACGGCCTTGGCAAGGACGCTGCATACATAATCAGCCGCATAAACGGCTTTACCCATGTGGAGACCGAGTACAACCAGTATACCGGCGAGCTGAAGATAGTCAATACCACCTCCTTCAGCGATGGCGACAGGGCGAAGGTGCTTTGCTACGGCGCGGACGACGTTAACGAAGGCGTCGCAATAATGCGCCACGAGAACGTTGACGTTTCCATAACCGGCAATTCCACCAACCCGACCCGCTTCCAGCACCCCGTTGCGGGCACCTACAAGAAGTGGTGCGTTGAAAACGGCAAGAAGTATTTCTCAGTCGCCTCAGGCGGCGGCACGGGCCGCACCCTGCATCCGGACAACATGGCTGCCGGCCCCGCCAGCTACGGCATGACCGACACTATGGGCCGCATGCATTCTGACGCTCAGTTTGCCGGCTCCTCCTCCGTGCCTGCGCATGTTGAGATGATGGGCCTCATCGGCATGGGCAACAACCCGATGGTCGGCGCTACAGTGGCGGTCGCCGTTGCCGTTGAAGAAGCGATGAAGAAGTAAAAGATTTGATATTGAGCCATTAAAGCCTCCGTGTCATTACGGGGGCTTTAGAGCGTCGAAAAAGTGGCTGAGCGCCACTTTTTTCGAGTTTTTACGGGTTTTGCCTCTCGCTCACGCTCCCGGGCGGCAAAACCCGCAAGGTACGAAAACCTAAAGGTTTTCATCCGTTCTGACGTGCATGCCGTCAGAGCCGGAATAAAGCTTAAGGGGCAGCCGCCCCTTAACAACCCCAGGGTTTTTCGACACTCTGAAGCCTCCGTGTCATTACGGGGGGCTTTTTTGACGCTTTGCTTAAATCGGCGCAAGCATGGTTTACAGCGGTCGTATTTGTGCTATAATTATGCATTATCGAAGCTTGTTTATTAAAGGAGAAGGGCAATGCTCGGCACGATGGTCAACACGGCCGCCATAGTTTTAGGCTGCCTTATAGGGCTTATACTTAAAAAGGGCATACCGCAAAGGGCAACGGACGCCGTTATGAAGGGGATTGCGTTATGCGTTATTTACATAGGTATTTCCGGCATGCTGAAGGGCAGCAAAACGCTTGCAGCGATAATAGCTATGGCTGCCGGCGGCGCCGTGGGCACGCTTATCGACCTTAACGGTAAGTTTGAAAAGCTTGGCCAGATCGTCGAAAAAACGCTTGTCAAGGGCAGCTCCGGAATAGCGGATGGCTTTGTTACGGCAAGCCTTATATTCTGCGTCGGGGCAATGTCCGTTGTCGGCAGCCTGCAAAGCGGCCTTTCAGCAGACCATTCCACGCTTTTCACAAAGTCGCTTATAGACGGAATATCCGCCATAGTGCTTACGGCAAGCCTTGGCATAGGCGTAGGGCTTTCCGCCGTCAGCGTATTTGTATATCAGGGTGTGCTCACGCTGCTTGCGGGGCTTCTTGCGCCAATGCTTACCGAAAGCGTTATAGCTGAAATGACGTGCGTTGGCAGCCTTTTGATATTCGCCCTCGGCCTGAACATGATAGGCATAACAAAGCTTAAAATAATGGATTATGTTCCGGCGATATTCTTAGTTATCCCGCTTTGCTATATAATGTAACGCATATCAAAAAGGAGCCTGCCTGCAAGCTCCTTTTGTATACGCCGCTATGCTCTATATGCTTTTAAGCTCTATTCGCTTTAACGGAACGGTCTCGTCTATCGGCCCGCCGCCAAGGCAGGTCTCCCCATCATACAGCACGGCCCACTGGCCGGGCGTAACGGCACGCTGAGGCTCCATAAAGCTTATATCACAGCCGTCGCCATGCAGCTTGACATGCACCGGCACATCCGTTTGCCTATAGCGGAATTTGGCTGTGCAGTCAAACTCGCTATCCTTGGCATGGCCCGATATAAGGTGCAGCTTATCCGCCCTGAGCCCAAGCGAGAAAAGCTCCTCATGCTCGCCCTGCTGAACTATCAGCAGGTTCCTTTGCATATCCTTTGCTATAACGAACCAGCTTTCGCCGCTGCCGTCGCTCCTGCCGCCTATGCCCAGCCCCCTGCGCTGGCCCAGGGTATAATACATCAGCCCGTCGTGCCTGCCGACGATCCTTCCGTCAAGCGTTACCATATCCCCGGGCTGGGCCGGCAAAAACTCCATAAGGAATTTTTTGAAGTTCCTTTCGCCAATAAAGCATATGCCGGTCGAATCCTTTTTCCTTGCGTTGGGAAGCCCCGCTTCCTCGGCTATTTTTCTAAGCTCGGGCTTGGTTATGCCGCCTATGGGGAACATCGCTTTTGACAGCTGCGCCTGCGTCAGTCCGGCAAGAAAATAGCTTTGGTCCTTGTTAAGGTCCTTTGCCCTCAACAGCGTGACAAGCCCGTCCTCATCCTTGCCCAGTCTTGCATAATGACCCGTTGCTATCCTTTCTGCCCCCGCGGCCATTGCAAGATCCAAAAAAGCCTTGAACTTTATCTCGCAGTTGCAAAGCACGTCGGGATTGGGCGTGCGTCCCCGCGCATACTCGGATATAAAGTATGAAAACACCCTGTCCTTATATTCTTTTGAAAAGTTGACGCCATAGCAGGCTATGCCCACCTTGCGGCTCACGGCCATAGCGTCCTCATAATCGGCTGCCGCGGTGCATACGCCCTCGTCGTCGGTCTCCTCCCAGTTTTTCATAAATACGCCGGTCACGTCATAGCCCTGCTCCTTTAGCAGCAGCGCCGCAACGGAGGAATCCACCCCTCCGGACATGCCAATTATTACCCTCTGCTTGTCCATTTCAGTTACTTCCTATCAGTCCAGGGCTGCGCAAAAGCGGATTGCCAAGATATATCCTGTTTATCATGCCAAGCTTTTGCCCCTGCTCGCTCATCCATACGCGGCGCACATACGGAAGCTCCGTAAGGGTGTTTATTATGCTGTATATCATCAGCAGCTCCTCCCTGTCCCCCGCGGCGGAAGCATCGCCGCCAAGCGCATCGCGCAGCTTTTTTGTAAAGCCTTCCTTCCAATCTATAACGGCTGTTGAATCAACAAGGTATATGCGGTTTATATCATCGGCGGTCAGGCCCGCTATGTCCGTGCCTGATTCGTTATTGCCCTCAAGCAGCGCCCTTAGCCTTACGGCAAGGTCATATTGCTCGCTTGAATACACTATTTTGCCGCCTTTTTTAAGCATAAGCCCATTCTCGTCCGGATAATCCACGCTTATGCTCGTGCCGAGCATATCGGTATATGTGTCCCTTGAAAGATAATCCATATCCGGATAAAGCTGCTGCTTCGTGCCGTCGTCATTCAATATATAAAGCTTTATGCCGCTTATTCCAGGAAGATAGCCGGTAAGCGTCATAGTTAGCGCGGCGCACATTATCCTCTGGTCGTACTCCATGGCCGGAGGCGTTATGGTAAGCTCGATTATCTTTGGCGCGTAAAGCGGCAGCGAGCTTGAGCTTGAATCAGGGTCGCTGCTTTCGCCAAAAACGCTTATTCTAGGCTCCTCACAAAGCATGAAGTCCGCCGGAAGCACAGGCTCGAGCGCATGCTCGCTCGAAACGCCGCCGGCAAGCTTGGCGGTAAGCACCTCAACAAGCTCCATTACAGATGCATCTGCGGAAACCGTTATGTCTGCACTTTGCGCCGCAATAAGCGTCTTTTCAACGTTTGTAAAGTAAAGCGTTACGCTTTGGCTTATGTATTTGCCCGCTTCGCCGCTGCCCATGCGCTTGCCGTAGGCTTCCTCCATAGCGCTGATATATGCATCCACGCTTTCGCCGGAATACCTTGCCTCGCCTATGGGCCTGTTGTTATAGCCCTGCTCCTTGCCGTTATAAAAAACGTTCACGGCCCTTGCGCCTATTGTGTCGCCAAGCGTTGCGGCAATGGCAAGCCTTGCTATCAGCCAGTCATTCTCGCTTGAAGGGAAGCCGCCGCTTAGATATACGTTGCATATACCCATCGTTTCCTCCACCTTGTCAAGCTTTAATCTGCTCGGCACCGACCTTCTTGAGGTGGGGCTGTTCGGCCCCGTCATAAGCGCCTTTATCGTGCTGAAGGCCATACCCTCGCCCTCTTCGCAAAGCACTGTTCTTTCCTCAGGGGCAAGCTTCAAGCCATCCTCCGATATATAATAGAGCTTAGCGTCAAACCGGCCCTGAGCCCCGGCGTCCTCGCTTGGCGCAGGGGGCTTGTCATAGCTTACAGGCAGCTCCGGCGTATAGCTGTCCTCCGTCATACAGCCGCCAAAAAATGCCGCCGTAAGCGCAAGAGCCAGTATGAGCGAAACCGTTTTTGCTGCTTTTACCCTTCTGCTCATTCGCCATTACCTCCAAGCGCGGAAAGCAAGGATGTATAGCCTACCTTGTATATGCTGCCTTCCGGCTTCAATGAAAGCGCATGCCTTTGCCCGCGCTGGCCCGCGGCAGCGTCGGCCTTTGTTATCTCGGCAGTTACTATTATAGCGCCGCTCTCCTCGCCTGCGCGTTCCCCCTTTATGCTATAGCTTCTTATCCTGTCAAGAGCGGCCGCCTCCGTCTCAAAACTTGCATAATCCGGCTTCTGCGCGCCGCCCTGCTCAAGCTCCGCAATCAGCGGATACGCCTTATCATACTCGCCCCTTTGCATATGCCCGAGCACGCAGTCCGCTATGGCGGTAGGCGTTATCACGCAATCGCCAACAAACTCCATAGGCTCGAGCAGGTCGTGGCTTGAGCCGCCGTAGCCCTCAAGCCCAAGCTCTGTGCGCGATACCCTTGCCGCCGTGCCTTCAAGCTCAAAAAGCAGCTGCACCTTAACGTCCGGATTATTGGCTGTTATTGTATTCACTATCGATTCAACGGCGAGCCTGCGGCTCAGGTACAGCTCCTTTTTTGCCGCCTGCACGCGCATCTCATACTCGTTTTTTGTTATCATGCTGTTTTCCATAAGCCTTGACACGTCGCTTACGGCCTTGTCCATAACGGAGGTGTCAAAGAAGCTCTCCGACAACGTAACGTACATTATCGCCCCTTCGAGCATAACGTCTATTATCTCCGTATTCTTGGGCACAACGGCCGATATGTTGCCGCTCAGCGGCGGCGTGCCTTCTATCAAAGAGCGTATCATGGCCTTTTCTTCCCTTTCGCCGGCGTATACCGTCACGCTCGCGCTCACGCCGACAAGGTATTCCTCATCTGTAAGCCTATAATAAAGCTTGGCCTGCACCTCCTTGGCCACGCCTGCTTCAGGATCTATCTCCGGCAGGTCCTCATGCACACTGTCCTCCTTTATCATGCTCCTTGAGCAGCCGCAAAGCATGAGCAGCGCGAGCAACGCCGCCACAATAACCATATAGCGCCAACCTTTCATGCTTTACTCCTCCCCCATAGGCAGCGGCAGATGCACCGTGAACACGGAGCCCTTGTTAGGCTCGCTTTCAACGGATATAAAGCCGCCGTGCAGCGTGATTATCCTTTCAACTATGGCAAGGCCCAGGCCCGTGCCGCCCGTACCCCTTGACCTGGCCTTGTCCACGCGATAGAACCTTTCAAACAGGTGCGGTATTGCATCCTCCGGTATGCCTATGCCGGTATCCTTTACTATTACAAGCGCCTCGTCCGCCGTATGCTTGACAAAGACATCTATCTTTCCCGCATCAGTGTACTTTATCGCGTTTTCAATAAGGTTAACTACCGCCTGCTCAAGCTTTGTCTGCTCGCCCAATACAATGGTGTCTGTTCCGTTGCAGTTCAATGCTATTCCCTTGGCCTCGGCCATGGGGCGCAATCTTGCAGCCACCCTGTCAACAAGCTCGTTAAGCTTTATAGGCTCCCTGTGTATAGTAGGCTCTGCTTCATCAAACTGGACGAGCCTCAAAAGATCCGTTATCACGTTGGACATTCTGTCCACCTCATGATTCACATCCTCAAAAAACTCCCGCATCTCAGCCGGGTCCGGGTTCTCTTCATAGAGTATCGATTCGCTTAAAAGCTTCATCGTTGCAAGGGGGGTCTTAAGCTCGTGCGATGCGTCAGAGACAAATTCGTCCCTGACCCTGTCGTGCGCCTCAATCTGCTCGCTCATTCTGTTGAACGCCCTGCCAAGCTCCGCCACCTCGTCGCGTCCCCTTACCTTTACCCTGACGCCTGAGCCCTGGCGGCCCATCTTTCTTATCGCGTTGGTAAGCTCGACTATGGGCCTCGTTACAAAGCCCGAAAGTATAAAGCTCAACGCGGCCATCACAGCGGCAACTATTACGAACGCTACGGCTATGCTGGCCACCATGTCCGTAACGCTGTCCTCAACGTCCTGAAGCATGGCGCTGAACAGCACCGCGCCAAGGTACACGCCGCCCTGCGTTATGGGCGCGGTATAGTACACGGCCCATACGGCGTCGTCCATAAGCTTCAATGTGTTTTTATCCTTAGTCCTTGCTATCCTATGGAAGCCGAAGGCGGATTCCTTGCCGCCTATAAGCACGTCCCTTACCTCCCTGTAAGGCAGCCTGAAGCCCGTCTGATAAGATGCGGAATCCACCTGAACCACAGCGTCCGTATCCAGTATGAGCACCCTGCCGCCAAGCTCCTGCGCCCTGCTGAGCGCAAGAGAATACAGGGTATCGGCATCCGATGAAAAGCTTTGGCTAAGCTCCAGCGCAAGGCGCGTGGTAGCCTCCTGCTGCTGCTTCGTCCTTTGGTTAACAAGCGACGATTCCACCAGTATAGCTACAGTAAAGCTTATTGACATCAGCGCCAATAGCGTTACCACAAGATATATGGCCACCATTCTTACGCGAATGGAGCCGAAGAACTTTTTGCGTTCACTGTGCAAAGTAATAGCCTACACCCCACTTGGTAAGTATATATTCCGGATTTGCCGGATCCCTTTCTATCTTCTCCCTCAGCCGCCTTATATGCACGTCCACCGTGCGGAAATCGCCTATGTAATCCTGGCCCCATATCGTCTCAAGCAGCTCGTCGCGGCTATAGACCTTGCCCGGGTTTTTCATAAACAGCTGCAAAAGATCAAATTCCTTCATCGTAAGGCTGACGGGGTTGCCGTCGAGCGTGGCGCTGCGGTTGCCTATGTTTATGCTCAAGCCGTTTGCGCTAAGCTCCATCTTCGGCGCCTCGCGGTTTACGCCTACGCGCCTGAATATGCTCTTTATCCTCGCCTTTACCTCAAGTATGTTAAAGGGCTTTGTCATATAATCGTCCGCGCCATACTCAAGCCCGAGTATCTTATCCATATCCTCGCCCTTTGCTGTGAGCATGATTATTGGTATGTCGCTTGTTTCGCGCACTATCTGGCAAACCTCTATGCCCGAAAGCTTGGGCAGCATAACGTCGAGCAGCACAAGGTCGTAATGCCCTGCGTTCAGCTTTTTCAATGCCTCCTCGCCGTCCGCAGCGGAATCCGTTTCATAGCCGTCCTGCTCAAGCGTGCGCTTGAGTCCCTTTATCATCAGCGGCTCGTCGTCTACAAGTAAAATGCGTTTTGCCATAATGGTCCTTTCCTTTCGCTGCGTATATTGGCTGTTATACCTTCCCATTGATATTATAGCATAAAATACACATTCGTTAAGAGGCAGAATATGAACAATCGCGCAGAATATTAGTGTTTTATGAACATTTTCCGCCCGCGTTTGGCATATTAAAAAGATTCGTACATGATATCAGTATAATAACGCATCACGGAAGGAGCTTCTGTCATGAGGTCAAGCAAAATGATAGCATGCTTATCGCCGTTACTGACGACGGCAAGTACACCTTTGTATCAATATACTCAGCGACACAAAGCTCAGCTTTGACGCGGGAGAATCTTCCGAACAGGACTCAACACGCTTTTTCACCATACAGGACGAATGTATATTTGAAATGTAACAGCCCTCAATACCCCCCGCCCAGGCATGAGCGGGGCTTTTGCTTGCCCTGCTGTGCTTATGCGTAAGGCAGCCTCATAAATAATATGAACAATCCTTGTATTATAAATTATTTGCGGCTTTGCTATGTACAAAAGCGCGCAAATTTTGTTATAATAGCTGATGAATCACATATAATGCCTGCTATGGGGCTGCCTGCCCCAGTCGTTAAAGGCGGCTTTTTGGAAAGGATCAACCGGTTTTGAAAAGGTTCGTAGCATTTACGCTTGTTTTTTTGATGGCGCTTCTGGCTCTGCCCGTCTGCTCGAGTGCGGACGGATTTGACCCCGAATCCGTATCAACTCCCTATATATGCCTTATGGATTCCGCCACGGGCACGATTTTATACGAAAAGAACAGCCGTGACAAGGCTTATCCCGCAAGCACCACAAAGATAATGACGTGCATATTGGCGCTTGAGCTGACGGACGACGTAAACGAGATAATAAGCACCGGAAGCGATGTTGAGACCCGCGGCTCCACATGCCGTTTTTCCCGCAACGAAAAGCTGCCGCTCATAGACGCGCTTTACGGCATGATGCTCTTTTCCGGTAACGACGCCGCAAAAGCCATAGCGCTGCACTTTGGCGGCAGCGAAGCCGGCTTTGCGGAGCTTATGAACAAAAAGGCGGCTGAGCTTGGCATGACCGGAACCCACTTTGTAAAGCCGAACGGCCTGCACAAGGACGAGCATTATTCCACGGCATACGACATGGCCATACTTACAAGATACGCCATGAAGAACGAGACGTTCCGCAAGATAGTCTCAGCCCCGACATATGACGCCGCGCCTACCAACAAGGATTCGGACGGCTATCAGTGGTACAACTCCAACCGCCTGCTCTACACCAAGGAGGGCGAAACGGACTATAAATACAATTACGCAACCGGCGTTAAAACGGGCGACACCGCGCAGGCCGGCCGCTGCCTTGTGGCCTCCGCCAAGAAGGGGGATATCGAGCTTATACTCGTTCTTCTGGGCGACTATGAATACAAAGTCAAGGGCGAGTACCGCTTTGAAAACGCGGCAAAATTCTTTGATTGGGGCTTTGATAATTTCGTATCCGTAAACGCAAGCGAGCTTGGGCTTGAACCCACGCTGCAGCTTCCCGTTTCAAATGCCAGCCTTGAGGACGCCGAGGGCGGGCTTTTGACCGTAAACATAGATTTTTCCGGCGTAAAGCTGACCGGCCTTAAGGAAACCGTGAACGCCATACGCTCTAACCCTGAGCAGCTCACTACCAACTATGTAACGTCAAGGAAGCTTGAAGCACCCATTTCCGCAGGCGAGGAGCTTGGCGCGATAACATATCAATACAATGGGGCGACCGTGTTTACGGCTCCGCTTATCGCATCGCGCGATGTGGCGGAAGCCGCAACCATACTTGACAACACAGCCTCGCCCAACTCAAGCCCGCTCATAGTCTCGGCAGGCGAACCGGAAGAAGATGGCGGCAGCGGCTGGCTTTTCTGGGTGCTGCTTATAGCTTTGCTTATAGTGATAGTGATATTTGCGAAAATAGTATCCGCAAGAAGGCGCAGAAGAAGGGCGAAAAAGCGCAGGGCATACCGGAGCAAATATCCGACAAGGCGCCAGTAAAAATCAATTATAAACGGGCAGGAGGTTTTCCTGCCCGCAGCTGTATAAGGAGGCAACATGGATATAGGCAAGCCTACGATAGATGATT
>SAMEA3663299__coassemble_385_pt1 | contig 21695 bp, 18 predicted proteins | sample SAMEA3663299__metabat2_low_PE_021 | metagenome-assembled genome bin SAMEA3663299 (sample SAMEA3663299) | pig gut metagenome | biome: pig gut; feature: pig-associated habitat; material: faeces | place: China | collected 2013 | reverse complement strand
GTGGCGTTCAGCCACTTTTTGACACTCTGAACAGGCGGCCCTTGGGGCCGCCTGTATTTACATATTGAAACAACAAAAGCTTTATCTTCAAAATCACATCATAAAAATTTAACTGACACTATTGCATAAAAAACGACAAAATTCTATAATATATAGCACAACCTGATAACCGATTTGAATATTGCAGGGGAGGACGTTATGCGAAGGGGCATTGCGCTTGTATTGCTCATATCCTTGACGGTGACTTTTTTACCTATGCGCACAATTGCGGCAGAAGGGTATGATGACACCGATACGGACATGTATTTTGGTGACGAGGCCGAATTGCTGAAAAAGATAGAGACTATAGAAGAAGGCCAATGGGTCAATCTTCACCCTGTAAGCAATGTAAGGATAAGCCAAAGTGTTTCGCTGCCAACTGAAATAGTGCTTATGCTTGATGACGCTTCTTCCGGACTGACGATTGCAGACAACGCCTGTATCGAGGTAGCAAATCAGATACAGCTTGAAGCCGGCAGCTTAACTATAGAGGAAGGCGCAGCCATACAGGCAACGGATGAAAGCATAGAATATTCGGTATATGCTCACGCAGGTTCAGCTTCAATAAACTGTCCTGAGTATTTTAGAAAAAGTATTCTTTGGTGGAATGAAACGCAAGCGAACAGCCAGGAAGAATTTGCTTCTGCAATATCTGAAAAACATGAAACAACATATCAAAGCTCAGCAATAATTGAATCAATAGTATTATCGGACAATGCTTTTGAGCTGACGGGCGATTACACCATACCGAACAACTTAGCTTTATACTTAACTAACTGCGCAAGCCTGAATATAACCTCAAAAGTAACTGTGGAAGGGCTTATAAGCATAGCGTCTTCAGCAAGCGTTACGGTAACGGGGGAGCAGGGAAAGCTTATTAACAACGCCTCCGGCAGCTATTATGGCAGGAACCTTGGATTGATAGTTAAAAGAGGAGGCTCGCTTACGTTCCGGGAGGGCGGCAGCTATGCAGGCGAGGGCGATAAGCAGCTAAAGGGAAGCGTTATTGGTATGAGGAAGATAGACCCTGTGCTTGTATATCAGGAAGAAAAGTACAACGCCAAAACAAATCCATATACCGGCAGCATAACGATAACAGCAGATAAGTATGATGTGGGCGACAAGCTGAGCTTTAAGGCGGTGAACAGGGATAATACTGAGCTTAACGAAAGCGACGTCAGAATTGAAGCGATTAGCCAAAACGAAGCCGACCAAACGAGCTCATGTGATATTATAGGCACAGATATAGTTATAACACTGAACGGAGAAGCTATTGATTCAAGCTATCTTGTAAGCATTGAATATGAAACGTCGAATAAGCAGCTTTTTATAAACATAACTACCGAGCATAACTATTCAAACGACATAACATCGTTCAATGAGCTTAAAGGGATGATCTCAAGGGCCGAGGCTGATAAACAAAACGGATATTATGGAAACATAACCGGCAATGTTGAAGCCGGAGAGGATATCTCCATACCGGCTAATCTCAGCCTCAGCATAACTGACAACGGCTCTTTTACAGTAAAATCAGGCTGCATGGTGAGCATTGACGGCGGCGTTTATATGCAGCGGGCTTCGCTTGTTGTTGAAATTGGGGCAGGGCTTAAAGCCGATGCTGTGTCGGCCTATGACAAAAGCGGCATAAGCATAGCGGCTGGTGCGGAATTAAGCCTTACCGGCAATATCAAGGCGGATACAGGCAGCGCCATAAGCGGAGTAGAGTGCGGCAGAATCACCCGCGTCAATGAATACATAATATGCGATCAGGCACAGTTAGATCGGATAATAGATGTATCCATGCCAAACGAATACTTTGGCTCAAGGCTTGAAAACACGCTAATTATATGCGCAGATGTTATAATAAGCGCCAATTTCAAGCTAAGCGCAAACGATTCTGTAGAAATAGCAAAACACGGCAAGCTTACTATAGCTGAACAGGCGCAGCTTGATCTTTCCGGTTCAATGCGCGTGCAGGAAGGCGGAAGCGTTATAATTGATGGCAAGCTCGTATGCTCCGGCTCGATAGCCGTGGCAAAGGGCGGCAGCCTTATTGCGGCTGAAGAGGCGGAGTATATAAATACCGGCAGCGAGTTTTATGAACAGGGGAGCCATGTGGTATGGAACAACCGCTGCGGCGTAATGAACGCAAACAGCGAAACACGGATAATGTGCTGCAAAAAGCAAAGGTATTCCTCAGAAGCCAATGCTGATTATATAACGACAAACGCCGGAAGCTTGACCTGTGTCACTTATTATATCTTATCAGGAGACGGCGGCAGATTGAGCGGCAAGGATATTGATAAGATAGCTATATCGTCAAGATACAAAAACGGCTTTGCAATAACCACAAATATAGATGAATATGTGAGCTTTACCGTTGAGACGCCGCGGCTTGAGTTCAACGACCCGGTTTTTATAGCTATAACGAATAAGAACGGTTCAACGGCGGAATATGCCTTCAAGCTCTGCGCCGCAATGGCTGAAAACGCTGAGTATCATGGCGGCAAGGTGCAGCTATGCCTGGATAAGGCAAAAGGGTACATGGGCTATGGCGCAATAAGCAGCTACAGTGAGGGCAGGCCGTTTAACGGCATGAAGTATCCTGCCGGCGCTTTCATATGCATATCCGGCGAAAACGGGCCCGAGGCGCTAAGCGATAAGTTCAGCGTTGATATAGAGTACTCCCTACTTGGCCAAACGGACGGAATAAGCATTGAACAGGACGACAAAAGCGGCAGCTTTACGCTTATATATCCTGAAGGGCTTAGCGACGAGTATTCCGTTAACGTGCTTGCCAAGGTAAACGATGGCTGCAAAGACGCGCATTATTACGCGTTTGAATGCATATTGGAAAAAAGAAGCGCCGCATATGATGATTCGGGCGCAGATACGCTGCAGCAGCTTATAGACAGCGTTGAGGATAAGCCATATGGCGGCGAGGCGGTTCTGCGCATAGACAAAAGCTATAACGAAAGCATAGTTACCGGCAAGGCTTTGGATATATACGGAAAAGGCACATTGAACGGCAGTATAGAATACGATGGCAGCAGCCTTATACTTTCAATAGGGTTATCATCGGCGGAAGGAGCATCGGGCTGCGGCGTTATAAACAACGGCGTTGGGACGGTATATTTGCAGGGGAGGATAAATGGCTTTGAGTGCGGGGCGTATTCAACGGAAAAAGAGGGCGTGATACAGGCCAACTCCGCCGAAATACTCAATTGCGGCACCGGAATAAGAATAGGCTCATCGTATTCATCTTTTGCGGCTGTAGAAAAAACATTGTTTGAAAACAACGGCCTTGCAATAGAATACTCCGGCGACAGCAAATGCATAGTAAGGAATTGCCGCTTTATTATTCCCAAAGACGGATATGCTGCAAGCTGTACGGCCCAGGGAACGCTGGATATGCGCTATAACTACTTTTCGATTCCATATGGAAGAAGGATAGATGATCTGTTTACCGGCACGGGAAGAATAGATTACAGCGTGTTTTATGCCGACGAAGCAATGAGCAGCCTTGCAATAGGCGGGCTTAACAGAAAAGCAGAGGTGATCTGCTCGATAGATAAAGAGAATTCGGATAAACCAATAGCGCCTGATTCATTTATCGGGCTTAAAAGCGGCATAGCTAAGCAGCTCAAAATAAGCCTGCTTGATGAAAATGACGATATCGCGCTTACTTGGACCTTTTATAAAGACCGTGTCAAAGACACCGTGAGCTTAAACGAGCTTTATCTTAACGTGAGCGGCAGCCTTAGCGACGAAGCGCTCGCTTTGCTAAGCGGGCAAAAGCTTGGCCCCTTCCAGCCTATCAGCTTCAGGCAAAAGGGAAGCTTCCCAGCCGAGGCCGACGTTACCGTAAAGGCCAATGAGGAAATAAGCGGAGAAACCTGCCTTTACCTATACAGGATAGAGCCGGAAGGGCTAAAGCTTGTTGACTGCGATGTGGTGCTTGAGAAAGGCGCAAAATGGCTAACTATAAAGGGATTAAACAGCGGCGGCGACTATATCGTAACTGCCGGACTCAGGGAAAACAGCTACTTATTTGGCGATATAAACCAGGACGGCCTTGTTGATAAGCTGGATGCGGAAGAGCTTTGCAGGCTTATCGCTTACGGAACGGACAAGCTTTCAAGGGTTAGATCGGTTATATGTGACACCAACGAGGATAAAAGCATAGATGTAGTGGATCTGGCTTTGCTTTGCACATTGCTAGATAAAAACGACAGCGAGGTAAGCGGACGATGAAAAACACTGTAGCTAAGCCTATCATAATCCTGTTAACAATAATTGCCGCTTTGTGTATGTATACGGACACTTTTGCGGACGATACAAAGCTTGAAATAGAAGCTTCGGAACTGTATGACGATGGGACGATAGCGGTCACCGTAAAGGCTTACGGCTCAACGGACATCTTAGGCGTTCAGCTTGCCATAAACTATGATGAAAGCCTTATCGAGCTTCTGAAAGCCAAAAACGGCCCCATGACAATATCGGGAGTCAGCGCCGTAAACAGCGAAGAAGCAGGCGTTATAGTGTTTGTCTGGAGCGGCAAAAAGGCTGTTGGCAGCGGCGATATAGTAGAGCTTATATTCAAAAAGAAGGCGGATGCGAGGGGAGATACTGCGATATCGTTTGACGAAAACGGCGGAAGGACGATGCTTGTTGACGGTGAACTGAACAGAATTGGCTTTTCCGCCGCCGGGGCGGTAATAAAGCTTGACGGCAAAGCAGAGGAGCCGACTGCGACGCCTTATCATGCAGCCGAGGAGAGCGAAATGCCGTTTACAACATATTATCCCCAAGCCGGAGGGTATGACGGATATGTGCGCATAACATCTGAGCCAAGCATCAACGATGTGGTTACAGATCGGGATAACGATGCCTGTACTTGGAGCAGCGGCGGCGATAAGGCTGTTAGCGTTGACGAGAATGGCGGAGCGGGCGCTGCCGGAAAGGTGGAGGCAACGGCGGCAGGCACAGCTGAGGAGGACGCCGAAACGGCTGAGGCTGCCATAACAGCCGGCAAAGAAACCGAAAAAGACAAGGCAGAAGCATACATAGCCGAAGCTGACGATAATGGCGAAAACGAAAAAACAGCCTCATGGCTGTATTTAACGGTGGCGATAGCCGCTATAACTGGCCTTGCGCTGACTTTTATGCTGAAAAGGCGAAGGTAAGCTTATTTATCGGCCTGAACATATATGTTGAAGCTCTCGCTTGAGCCGTCCTCCTCCGTGGCCGTGCAGTTAAAGCACCACACGGGCAGATAATAACCCTGCGTTGAGTTGTTCATATAAACAAGCTTATAGCTGTTTATGCTTGCGGAAACAGCCTCGGCCTCAAGCGTGTTTGCGCACTGGCCGGAAAGTATATGCGAATACGCTTTTTCGGGGGAAATGCCGTTTATCTGGGCAAAGGTCTGTATATCGCCATCGTAGCGGCGCACCTTTACTATGCTGTTGCCTGCTCGTACGGAAACGACTATTGCGCAGGAATCGACTATCGGGTTGCCAGCAACGCTTGAGGATAGGTATATATCATAGCCAATAAAGCTGCCGCTGCCTGTGTCGGTGCGCTCTATTATATCCGTGACCCTGTCTATATCTGTGGATAGTATCTGCCTGCTTGAAAAAAATCTGAACACGGCGTTTACCGCACTGTCCCTTGTCGGCAGCTCGCCTTCGGGGGCGGAATAACTGTCATAAACCCAGCTTCCGCTCTCTGTCATCGTCACTTTGCCGGCTTCGCTTTCGGCGACATATGCACCGGAGGATATCTTTATATCGTCATATATTCCTACGCTTTGCGCAACAGCCGTCAGCCTTTCCTCTATTGGCTGAGACGACGGTTCGTACATAAAAAGCTTTGCTCCTTCTTTTTCAAGGCTGCAATTAAGCGTTATCTCGCTTGGGAGCTTGAATTTGTCCTCCCCAAAAACTATGCTGTCATATGGCGCTCCGTAATCAAATATCATCATAAACGCTATGCCGACATATAGTATCACCCATATTATAAGCGATAAGACAAAGCTCCTGCGCTGCGGAAGCGGCAGCATGAATTCTTTAAAGTCTATCTTTTTGCGCAAAATGTAGGCAAGCATTATATACAACGCACAGCCGGCGGCCATGCCTATGCCTGCAAAAAGATATTCGTCTGTAACGAAGCTGCCGCCTTCAAGCAGAAAATAGATTCTTGAGCATATGGAAAACAGTATTCCGGCAAAAAATGAAGAGACTATGCCGAACCTTGGCATCGCCGGCATGAAGAAGAAGCCTGCAAGCACATACGGCAGCGCATAGGTGACAAGGTCGTCTATTATACCGGTGTGGCTGAATTCATTTATAGCATAAAGCTTGTAAAACGGGATAAAAATGCTTGCTGAGGGCTCTTGAACGCCAAGCTTGATAAAATATGCCGCGCCTAAGGCGATGCCAAGCAACACGCAATAAAGCGCATGAACAGGCCCGCTTCGGCGCACCGCCCCCGCTGCAAGTATTACGGTAAAGCCAATAAGCATGATGCAGTTGATTATTATATCGAAACGGAACAAAACAACCTCCGTATTCCGCTGATCTTATCAGTATATACATGTATTATAAACGCTTTGGTCAATATAATCAAATTAAATTCATTTTACGCTATTGTCACATATTCTTTATGAAATTGACGGTATGTACAGCGGGGGAATAAGATGGTATAGTATAATATGTATGCCCATATGGTAGACGGGTGAAAGTTGGCTTGACACATGGGCTATGTAAAACATAAAATACACCGGAGGGATATATTGCCTTTATTAAGGGGGTGTTGTATGGCTAATATAAACGTTGTTATTTTCCCTGCCGCTCCCGGCGGCACAATGAACGTGAAGGGCAGGCACGGCTGTATTGAGCTTATGCGCGTATGCGGCTATCCCATGATAGAGTGGGCGCTGAGAACCGCTGAAAGCGTGAGCAAAAGCATAACCGTGTTTACAGGCAGCAACGATGCGGCCAGTTATATAGGCGAAAGAGCAAAGGTTAAAGACGCTTCCTGCTATAAGGGCGAGATAGATATGCTTAGCAGCGTGCTTGGCCAGATGGATAAGGAGGACAGGGTGCTTATGCTCCATGCAAACCAGCCTGCCATATCCCGATCCCATGCTGAGCAGCTTGTGGCGAACGAAGCGGACTTTGCTATGATCGCTGCAGAGGATGCTTTGCCGTCATATGCGCTCTGCTGCAAGGTGGGCGCGCTGTATCCGGAGATAGAGAGCATACCGCCTGAGCTTGCTGCGTTAACTATAACGCGGCGCATCAAAAGGAAATGCTTTATAATAAGGGACGATGGCGCGGCTGCTGCAGCGTATGACGGAAGGACGCTTGCGCTGTGCGAAAAGAAAATATTAAAAATGATAACAGCTAAGCACCAGTATAACGGCGTAAGCATTATAGACCCAGATAACACATATATCGGGCCTGACGTTGAGATAGCTGAGGACGCCGTTATATGGCCAAACACCGTGCTTACAGGCAAAACAAGAATAGGCTGTGGCACCGAGGTAAAGCAGGGCTGCAACATAAACGATAGCACTATAGGTGCGAACTGCACGCTTATATACGTTGTGGCAAATGAGGCGGAGGTCGGCGACGGTGTAAGCATGGGGCCGTTTGTTAACCTAAGGCCGAACACAAAAATAGCTTCCGGCTGCAAGGTGGGCGATTTTGTGGAGGTCAAGAACTCCAACATTGGCGTAGGCAGTAAGCTTCCGCATCTTAGCTATATAGGCGATGCCGACATCGGCGAAAGGGTGAACGTCGGCTGCGGCTGCGTGTTCGTTAATTATGATGGCGTGCATAAGCACCGCTCAACGGTGGGCAACGATGTTTTTCTTGGCTGCCAGACCAACCTTGTGGCTCCGGTAAGCGTGGGAGACGGCGCATACACCGCAGCAGGCTCTACCATAAACAAGGATGTTCCTGCCGACGCTATGGCTTTTGCAAGGCCAAGGCAGGTAAATAAGGAAGGCTACGCCTCAAAGTACAGGGCGCTTAAAAAGGGCGAAAACTGAGCCGACGGAGGATACTGAGCTTTGCAGTGCGAAATACTTGGGCTTAAAACAGAATATGCAAGAGCAGGCAGCGGAAAGCCGGTGCTTATACTGCATGGCTGGGGCTGCGATATAAATGCGATAGCTCCGGTCGCCAACTGCGTGGCGGCGCTTGGGTACGAGGCTGTGTCGCTTGATTTTCCGGGCTTCGGCAAGACGGAAGAACCAAAGGAGCCCTGGGGAGTGCCTGAGTATGCGGCCTTTACAAGGGAGTTTATAAAAAAGCAGGGCTTGGAGGGGTGCTCCGTCGCCTGTCACTCCTTCGGCGGAAGGGTGACGATAATGCTCGCTTCAGCCGAGCCGGAGCTTTTTGACAAGCTTATAATGATAGACGCCGCCGGGATAAGGCCAAAGCGCACGCTGAAATACTATATTAAAACATATTCATACAAGCTTGGCAAAAGGCTTGCTAAGTTCAAGCTTATGGACAGAGTATTCAACCTCAGCGAAAGGCAGAAGAACGCGGGAAGCGCGGATTACAGGGCGCTTAAAAGCGACGTTATGCGCAAAACCTTCGTCAATGTGGTTGGCCTTGACCTTACCGAACTGCTTCCGAAGATAAAGAATGAGACCTTGCTTATATGGGGCGATAAGGACGACGCTACGCCGTTAGCCTACGCAAGGATAATGGAGGAAAAAATGCCTGACGCCGGCCTTGCCGTGCTTAAAGGCGCGGGGCATTTTTCATATGCGGATAAGTATCCGCAATTCTGTGCCGTCATGAAGGCGTATTTGGCAAGATAGGAGATACCTATGGGAAACGAACTTGTTTACAGCATAATGAACTATGCGCTCAGCGTGCTTATGGGCGCGGCTGTGGTAGCGGCGTCGTTGCCGCTTGTGCATATGCTCCAGCTTGAAAGCTATCAGGGACGCATGTACCTGAAATGGCTCGTTAAGCATATAGGCTCGGATTTTATGCCCAGCTTTGTTGCAGCCGTTGCGGCGCTTGCGCTGAGGATAGGGTACATACTTATCGGCAACAGCATGCCGCTTGTTGCGCGCATATGCTACTATGCTGCGGATATAGTGTATATAGCGCTGCTTGCAGTAATATACTTTTCTTACGAGAAAAAGGCGAGCGTGAAGCCGCTTGTCTATACCGGAAGGGTAAAAAGGCTGCTGATAGTTGAGCTTATACTGGCGGTATTTTTCAGCGCCATGTTCTTTTCCAATATGCTTTGGGATCAATATGGCTATATGTGGATACTGTACATTCCGCCTATGATAATACGCTATCTTCCGGCGCTAATACTGCCGCTGTTCGTGTTTGTGTGTTATCTTATAACCTATCCCATTGAAGAAGGGGTAAAGCAGTGGTACCTCAACGATGCAAAACGCATGCTCAGGGAGCAGGATAAGCTCATACGCATTGGCATAACCGGAAGCTACGGCAAGACTGGCGTAAAGTATGCGCTCAACGAGATACTGTCTCAAAAGTACGATACGCTCATAACCCCGGGCAGCTTCAATACGCCTATGGGCGTAACAAGGACCATAAGGGAGAACCTTTGCGACGCCAACGAGGTGTTTATTGCCGAGATGGGCGCACGCTACAAGGGCGATATAAGGACGCTGTGCCGGCTTGTAAAGCCTGAATACGGCATAATAACCGCCGTTGGAAAGCAGCATCTTGAAACATTTAAGAGTATGGAAAACATAATAAGCACCAAGGCGGAGCTTATCGACGGGCTTGATGAGGGCGGCTGCTGCTTCCTAAATGGCGACGATGAGAACTGCCGCAGGATATACGCCGATAATAAGGATAAGCAGCTTTATCTTTACGGTACCTGTGGCGAGGGCCTGTACATGAAGGCTGAAAACATATCCGTAAGCACGCAGGGCAGCGCATTTGAGCTTGTTGCTGAAAACGGTGAAAGGATAGCCTGCACTACTCAGCTCCTTGGCAGGCACAATATATTGAATTTTGCCGCAGCGGCGGCCTGCGCCTATAAAATGGGCATGAGTCTTGAGGATATTGCAAAGGGCATAGAAAAAGCAAGGCCGGTTGAACACAGGCTGCAGCTCATACCGGGCGCCGTAACGGTGATAGACGATGCGTTCAACTCAAATCCCGTAGGTTCGGCCGAGGCTTTGCGCGTGCTTGGCTCCTTTGAGGGGAAAAAGCGCGTGGTAGTGACGCCTGGAATGGTTGAGCTTGGCGAAGAGGAAGCCGAGCTTAACAGGGAGCTTGGGCATAATATAGCTAAAAATGCCGATGTGGCAATAATAATAGGAAAGGCGCATGCCGATCCGATATGCGAAGGCATAAGGGAAGAAGGCTTTGACGAAGAAAAGCTTATAAGGGTCAACAGCCTTAAGGAGGCGACCGACATAATGAACGAATATGCCGGCGCGGGCAGCGTTGTGCTGTTTGAAAACGACCTTCCCGATAACTATACTGAATAAGGAGTAGAAATATGCTTAATGTTGGCGTATTCTTCGGCAGCAGGGCGGCCGAGCATGATGTTTCAATAATATCGGGGCTGCAAATACTTGAAAATGCTGACAAGGCGAAATACAATGCCTTTCCGGTATATGTTTCAAGAAAGGGCGAATGGTTCGTAGGCGAGCCGCTTAAAAAAATAGAAACATATAAGCCCTTTGATGAAAACATGAAGGGATTGACAAAGGTATATCTGCCGCCTGTGCCGAATATGGGCGGGCTTTACGCAATGGGAGGCAGCGGAATATTCGCCAAGGCAAAGCTGCTTTGCCCGATGGATTGCGCTATACTGGCCTTTCACGGCATGAACGGAGAGGACGGCACTATCCAGGGGCTTATGGAGCTTGCAGACATGCCATACTCAAGCTGCGGCGTTTTGGGAAGCGCCGTAGGCATGGATAAAATAGTTATGAAGGCTGTGTTCAAAAGCATGGGCCTGAACGTGCTTGAAGGAACATATTGCTACAGGGATAAGTGGCTTGCCGAAAAGGAAAGCATAATAGCCGAAGCCGAAAAAATAGGATACCCTGTATATGTAAAGCCTGCAAACCTCGGCTCGTCAATAGGCATAAGCAAGGCTTGCGACAGAGCTGGCTTTATAAAGGCCATGGATACCGCAGCGGCCTACGATAAGCGCATACTTATTGAAAAAGGGCTTGAAAACCCAAGGGAAATAAACTGCGCATGCCTTGGAATGGGCGCAAATTGCGAGGCTTCATTGTGCGAGGAGCCTGTTTCATGGGAGGAGTTCCTTACGTTTGATTCAAAGTATATATCAAACGCCGGCAAGGGAATGGAGAGCCTTTCAAGAAAAATACCGGCCCCTATATCAGATGAGCTTACCGAAAGGATACGCTCCACAACAAAAAGGATATTCTCCATGCTCGATTGCAAGGGCGTTGTGAGGATAGATTACATGATAGACGGCGCTACCGGCATGGACTATGTGTGCGAGATAAACACAATACCCGGTTCGTTTGCATTTTATCTGTTTGAGCCTATGGGCATAAGCTTTAAGCAGCTTGTTGACAGGCTTATCGAATTTGCTATTGCCGGTGCAAAGGATAAGGCGGCTTCAACATTCGCATATGACTCAAAGATACTTGACAAAGCATTAAACGGGACAAAAACCGTTAAGAAATAACAATAAAAAACGCGCTTATGAGCGCGGAGAGGAAAGGTAGAACATAAGATGAGCCTGTATCAGCAGTGGAGAGAGATGGCCGAGGCCGAGCGCAGTCAGGAGGCTGTGGAGCAGTTTTGGAACGATTATTTCAAGGCGGAAACAGAAAACTATAAAAAGCTTTTGAACGAGCATGACAAGCTCTTTTCCGGTAAGGTGAGCGAGCTTGCCGGGCAGTTCAATATGGACGAGCCCACGTTTGCGGGCTTTATAGACGGCATAAACACCAGCCTTAAAAAGGCGATAGACCTTGATACGCTTGAAAGCGATACCGATATAGCTCTTGACATAGACTTTGAAAAGCTTTATTACAACATGCACGAAGCCAAGGCTTCATGGCTGTACGAGCTTAAGGAGTGGGACGGTGTGCTCAGCGCGGAGAAGCGGCACGAAATAACCAAGCAGTACAGGGCCTCCAAGGTATTCGTAAAGGAGAACACCGTGCGAAGGAACGACCCATGCCCGTGCGGAAGCGGCAAGAAATACAAGAACTGCTGCGGTAAAAACGCCTAAAACCATATTATCGGCGGGGCGTATGCAATAACAGAAAGGGAGGACGATATCGTGAAGATCAAATTTTGCGGCGCGGCAAGATGCGTGACCGGTTCGTGCCACATGATATGCTTTGATGGGGGCAGCGTGCTGGTTGACTGCGGCATGCGTCAGGGTGCGGACGAAAAGGGGCCGCTTGGCGCAGGCGACTTTGCGTTTGATCCTTCCTCGATAAGCGCTGTGCTCCTTACGCATGCGCATATAGACCACAGCGGCCTTTTACCGCTGCTTGTAAAACGCGGCTTTAATGGGAAAATAGTAACGACAAAGGCTACCGCCGAGCTATCGGGCATCATGCTGCCGGACAGCGCGCATATACAGGAGCAGGATGCGGAGTATCAAAACCGCAAGAACCTGCGCGCAGGCAAGCCCATGGTGGAGCCAATGTATACCGCTGCTGATGTGCAAAAGACGCTTGAGCTTTTCCAGCCCGTCAGCTATGGCGACATAGTGGAGATAATACCTGGCCTTAGGGCGAGATTTGTCGACGTGGGCCATCTTCTTGGCAGCGCCGCAATAGAGATATGGATAGAGGAAAAATCTACCACAACAAAGCTTGTGTTTTCAGGCGATATAGGTAGGGAGGAAAGGCCTATACTCAGGGACCCTGCAAGCATAGACGAGGCTGACTATCTTGTTATAGAAGGCACATATGGCGACAGGGAGCACGACGTTGTAAGGGAAGAGGATAAGGAGAAGCAGCTTGCTGATGTGCTTAAAGAGGGCATTGCCAAGGGCGGCAACATAGTTATACCTTCTTTTGCCGTGGGCAGGACGCAGGAGCTTTTGTACACCATAAAGCGGCTGCTTATGAAAAACGCGGTTCCCGGTCTTGAAAAGGTGCCTGTGTTCGTGGATAGCCCGCTCGGCATAAACGCGACAAAGGTGTATGAGCGCTGCGCCAGGGAATACTATGACGAGGAAGCGCTCGATATGCTCAAGTCCGGCGGTTCGCCGTTTGATTTGCCGACATTGCGCGTTGCAGAGACCGGCGAGGAAAGCAAGCTGATCAACTTCCAGCCAGGCTGCAACATAATAATCTCATCCTCCGGCATGTGCGATGCCGGCAGGATAAGGCATCACCTTAAGCACAACCTGTACAGGCCGGATTCAACCATACTTTTTGTGGGCTATCAGGCAAACGGCACCCTTGGCAGGATATTGCTTGACGGGGCGAAGAGCGTTAAGCTTTTTGGCGAGCAGATACAGGTCAACGCCTCAATACGCAGAATAGAGGGCTTTTCCGGCCATGCCGGCAGGAGCGAGCTTTTGCAGTGGATACGCGGAATAGGCAAGCCGCCCAAGTGCGTGTTCCTTGTGCATGGCGAAAGCTCTGTGCTCGATAAGTTTGCCGCTGATGTGCGTGCGCTCGGGCTTGATGCCGAAATACCGGATCTGCTTGACGAATACGGGCTTTCATACGGCTCAAGCGGGGTCGTGCGCATGCCTGCGCTAAGCCCCAAGAAGGATTCCGAGCCGGATCTGTTCATAGGCACAAGGCTCAACATGATAGCCAGGCTTTGGGGGATAAACGGCGCGTTTTACGCCATGCGTGCAACGGAGCCGCTTTACGACACGGCTATAGGCGTAGCCGATGAAATAAGGCAGAACCTTAACGGCATACATACAAAGTTCTCTGCCGGAGCGATTACCATGCCGTTTACTGCGGCGGCGGCGCTTATACTGGATCAGCATGGCGTGCTTAGGCTTGATGACAAGCTTGGCAAATATGTGCCGGAATACGCGCATGGCGATGAGATAACGATAAGGGAGATACTGCTAAACCAAAAGGCTGTTCCTGACTATGTTGATTACAGCATGGCGTTTAAGCTGTATACCCAGGCGCATGAGCAGGGGCTTAACGAAAAAGCAAAGCTTCAGCTTGAATGGAACGCGCTTAACTCCCCGATAAGCGATGAAGAGATACTGAGCATAGTAAACGAGCTGCCCGTTGTTACAAATACGGAAACATCATGCGGCAAAAGGAGCAGCTTCAGGCTTTTGGGCATGGCGCTTGAAAGGGCCTGCGCAAAGAGCTTGAAGGAGATATTCGAGCAGCTCATATTCAGCGGCCTTTCGCTTAAGGATACTTCGTTTGGCGGCGAGGCAGGGGTTACATATTCAACAAATGCCGCCGAAGAAAGAATACAGCTTCCTTCTCCGGAAAACATGGGCGGCGAGGCCGGCATACTTACAAGCGCGTATGACCTTGTGCGCTTTGGCATTGCGCTTGAAAACGGCGTGCTTTTAGATGAAGAGCACACAGATATATTCTTTGCGCCCGAGGCATGCGGCCTTATGAACGTTAACGGCTGGTTCTATGCCGATTCCGGCTATAGCTGCGGACAAAGTTGCCTGTATTTGAATCTTCAATATAATGTTGCCGCGGCAATGCTTATGAACGCGCCGTGTACGCTTGAAGATACGGACGATGTTGGCGCATATTCGTTTGCTCAGCGCATGCGCTATGAAATGGACGATGTTTATATCCGAAAAGATGTTATAGAGCTTGCGCCTATAGACGTTAGCAATGTTTACGCAATACTTAAGCTGAGCGTTGATTCGAAGCAACAGGGTTTTGTGGCTGAGAACGCCCTGTCGCTTGCAGAAGCCGTTGCGCTTGAAGGCAAGGCCCTGCCGTATGCCATAGTGCAGAACGGCGTAGCGGTCGGCTTTGCTATGATATATGTTGATGGGGAGCATGGCGAATATTGCATATGGAGGCTTATGATAGATAAGCGCTTCCAGCACAAGGGCTTCGGCACGGCGGCAATGAAGCTTGTTATAGCCGAGCTTAAAAGGCTGGGCGCGGACAAGATAACGCTTAGCGTTGAGCCGGATAATGAGGACGCCGCAAGCCTTTACAGAAAGCTTGGCTTTGCGTTCAACGGCCGCCTTGAGGACGGCGAAGCGTATATGGAGCTTAAGCTTTAAGGAGGTAAAATGGAGGAAATAAAGAACCGCATACTTGAGGCGCTTTACAGCCTGCCCGCTATACTTATCGGCTTGTCATTCCACGAATGGGGGCATGCTTATGCCGCATACAAGCGCGGCGATCCCACGGCGAGGAATCTTGGCCGAATGACGGTGAACCCGCTTGCGCATATCGATCCTGTCGGCTTTTTGTCGCTGCTCATACTCGGCTTTGGCTGGGCAAAGCCTGTGCCTGTAAGCACGCGCAACTTCAAAAGCCCAAAAAAGGATGAGCTTATCGTATCGCTTGCCGGAGTAACCGTAAACCTTATATTGGGAGTTATATTCCTGATACTATATGTCATTTTCGGCTTTTTGCCCTGGTATAGCGATATCGTGAGTATAATGCTTCAGTATTGCTTCATGATAAACTTTGGGCTTATGGTATTTAACCTTTTGCCCATCCCTCCGCTTGATGGTTACCATGTCGTGCAGTGCCTTTTTATGAACCAGAGGACATACAGGTTCTTCAACTTTGTTGAGAAATACAGCTATGTCATACTCATAGGCGTGCTGCTGCTCAACTCCCGTACGGGGTTTCTCAATGCGCTTGTGGAGCTTGTTATGAAGCCGTTCATCGCTCTTATCGGGCTTGTTGTTAACCTGTTCTGAGGCATACGATGGCATACGAGGTTCACCTTAAGGAGTTCGACGGCCCGCTCGACCTGCTGCTGCATCTTATTGAGCAGGCCAAGGTCGATATAAAGGATATATTTATTTCAGAGATAACCAACCAGTATCTTTCGCTTATGGAGGAGCTGGACGAGCTTGATATGGACACGGCAAGCGAGTTTTTGACCATGGCAGCTACGCTTGTTTATATAAAATCGCGTTCTCTATTGCCCAAGCCTCCAAAGGAAGCGGAGGATGAAGAGGATCCGGAGGAAGCGCTCGTGCGGCAATTGAGGGAATACAAGCTGTTCAAGCAGGCAGGGGAAAGGCTTGGCGAGCTGAGTGAGAATATGAAGGGCGTATTTTCGCGCCTGCCGGAAGAATTCACCCTGCCGCCGCAGGAATACAGCCTTGAGGCCGCAACGGCGGAGGAACTGTTTTCGGCCTTTATGGATGTGCTGAACAGGGAAGAGCCTGAAAACAGGATACCAGAGCTTGCAAAGCGTGTAGATGCGGACAGGTTTACGGTACGCTCTCAGCTTGTTAAGATAAGGGATAAGCTTAGGGAAAAAACAACGGTAACGTTTGACGAGCTGTTTGAAGAAACAAGCGTTAAAATGGAAAAGATAGTCACGTTTATGGCGCTGCTTGAAATGATAGCAAGGCAGGAGATAGCGCTAAGGCAACATTCCCCATATGGAAGGATAACCATAACAGCAGCTAATCTCAGGGACGAGGATGCGGACGCCGAATATATGGACGAATGACGGAGGGGTATAAATGGAGTACAACGAACGCTTTGGCGCAATAGAATGTATACTTTTTGTATCCGGCGACCCTGTGCCTATAATCGAGCTTCAAAGGGCAATAGGCGTTACGGATATAGAGATGGAGCATATAATACGCAGCATGGACGAGCTTTATAAAAAGGAGAAGCGCGGAGTGCAGCTCTTTATAACGCCGGAGACGATGCAGCTTGTTTCAAACAAGGAATACGCAAAATATGTTGAGGAGCTTGTGCAGCCGGTACAGGCGAAGTCCTTTTCTCAGGCGATGCTCGAAACGCTTTCCGTAATAGCGTACAGGCAGCCCGTGACAAGGGCGGATATTGAAGCTGTGCGCGGCGTAAGGTGCGAATATGCAGTCAGCCAGCTTATGAAGATGGGCATGATAAGGGAGCTTGGCAGAAAAAACGTTGTCGGCAGGCCGATGCTTTTAGGCACTACGGACGCTTTTTTGAGGCATTTCGGGATAAGGTCGCTAAACGAGCTGCCAAGCCTTGGCAGCGTTGAAAATGCCGGAATTGCCGGAGCTGAGGAAGCGGTACCTGCGGACGCGGATATAGAAACCGCCGAAGCTGAAGCCGGGCTGTCTGCATGAGCAAGGCGCGATTCAAAGCAAAGAGCGTATTGATATAGCAAAAATGGTAAATATTAGGCCTGTATGGGCCTTTTTATTTTATTTATTGCAATGGCTGCGCTTATAGCCGCCGTTATACTGTTGCCATCAAAGGTAAGATTCCGCTTTGCGGCCGACGAGCGTCTGGCAAGGCGGGATATCACCGTGCTAATACTTGGCATTATACCGATACGGATAAAGCAAGCTAAAAAGAAAGGCAAAACAAAACCAAATAGGGTGGGGAAGAAAACGGTCGTTAACCTGCTGAAAAAGAGGAAGCATTTCATGCGGCTTGAAAAGTTAATAATCATGGGCTGCATCGGCATAGATGGAGACGCGGCGGCTACCGCTCTTTTATGCGGCACGGTGAATGACGTGTTATCAAAGCTTGTTTCATGGCTGCTTGAAACAAGGAACGGATACTGCTTGAACATTATGCCCGAATTCAGGTTTGGCACGCTCTGGATATATATGGAAGGTATCATAACCATAAAAACAGCCAAGCTTATAGGTATTATTGGAAAAGAGGTAATAAGATATGTCACACCCCGTAGAAAACATAATGCGCAGCACAATGGAACAGCTAAGGCAGATGGTTGACGTCAACACGATAGTAGGCGCGCCTATAGCCACGGGAAGCGGAACGCTGATTTTGCCTGTATCAAAGGTGAGCATGGGCTTTTTGTCAGGCGGAGGCGAGTACAACATGACCAATGAAAAGCAGCCTGTCAAAAAAGCAGGCGATGATATGGACGCCGCTGAAGGGCTTTATCCATTCGCCGGAACGGCGGCTGCCGGAATGTGCCTTACGCCCATGGCCTTCGTCGCAATAGAAAACAACCGTACAAGGGTACTGCCTGCGCAATATAAGGGCGGAGCGGAAAGGCTTATAGACATGGTGCCGGACTTTATAGCCGCAATAGAGCGCATAATTGACAACGCAAACAGCCAAGAGCAAAGCGGAGAAGACGCGCAATGACAAAGCGTGTGCGCAGGGGCATGGCGGTGATAGCCGCAATGCTCCTTATCATGCTTGATATATCGTCTGCATATGCAGCGCCGGAAGCTGACGACAAAGAGCCCGATATGGACGCAGGCGGCGCCGTGCTTATAGAAAAGGACACGGGCATAGTGCTTTTATCTAAAAATGCCCATCAAAAGCTGCCTATGGCAAGCACGACAAAGATAATGACCGCGCTTGTGGTTATAGAAAACTGCTCACTTGGCGAGACCGTGGAGGTGGCGAGCAAAGCCTATGGAGTGGAAGGGTCGAGCATGTATCTTAAAGCAGGCGAGAAAATAAGCGTGGAGGATCTTCTCTATGGCCTTATGCTGCTTTCGGGCAACGATGCGGCCGTTGCGCTTGCCATACACACAGCCGGCAGTGTGGAGGCCTTTGCCGCACTTATGAACAAAAGAGCGGAGAGCATAGGCGCGCGCAACACCCATTTCGTCACGCCTAACGGGCTGCATGATGCTGAGCACTATACCACGGCATACGACCTTGCGCTTATAGCTGCCGAGGCGATGAAGAACGAGGCTTTCAGGACGATAGTTGCTTCAACATACCATAAAAGCAGCACGGGCAGCCTTGTTAGGTACATGAAGAACAAGAACAAGATACTATGGGAGTACGAGGGCGGCTGCGGCGTAAAGACCGGCTACACGAAGGCGGCGGGGAAGTGCCTTGTCTTTGCAGCCGAAAGGAACGGCATGTCGCTTATAGGCGTAGTGCTTAGGTGCCAGACTATGTTTCCTACGGCAAAGGCGATGCTCGACTATGGCTTTGGGCTTTACTCCGTACAAAAGGTCATCTCTGCAGGCGACGTCATTGTGCGCACAAGGGTACTTAAAGGCACAAAAACGAGCTTGGCAGCGGCGGCTAAAGACGATATAATGATACCTGTTAAAAAGGGAGAGAGGGCCTGCATAAAAACGGAGATAATGCTCGATGAAGGCTTGAGCGCTCCTGTAGAGCTGGGGCAGGAGATAGGCACGCTGAAGGTATTCGTAAACGATAAGCTTGCGGCGCAGACGTCTATAGTTGCGTGTGAAAGCATAGCCCCGCTTGAGTACGGACATTATTTGAAGAAGCTGCTCGGTATGTGGGCTGCATAAGGGGAAAGAATGAGGCTTCAGAAGTTTATGGCCGAGGCGGGCGTTGCCTCAAGAAGAAAGTGTGAAGAGCTTATAGAAGCCGGTCTTGTCAGGGTTAATGGCGAGACGGCTTCGATAGGCAGAGTGATCGACCCGAATACGGACAGAGTTGAGTATGCAGGCAGGCTGCTCAGCGCTGCCCCTAAGCGGGTCGTTTATGCGTTCTATAAGCCGAGGGGCGTCATGTGTACAGCAGCCGATCCTCATGGAAGGGCTACGATAATGGATTATTTCAAAAACGTTCCATATAGGCTGTATAGCGTAGGCAGGCTCGACTATGATTCGGAAGGCCTATTGCTCATGACAAATGACGGCGAGCTTGCATACAAGCTTACGCACCCAAAGTTTGTTGTTGATAAGACATACCATGCCGTATGCGACGGTGTGCTGACTAATAATGAGATAAGCAGGCTTGAAGCCGGCGTTGACATAGGCGATCATATCACGGCTTGCGCAAGGATAAGCATGGTGCATGCCCTGCATAATGGCAACACATCGTTCGATATAACCATACATGAAGGCAGAAACAGGCAGATAAGGCGCATGCTTGAGGCTGTTGGCCACAAGACGCTTGTGCTTAAGCGCACCAAGGAAGGGCCTATAGCGATAGGCTTCATGCAGCCAGGCGAGTATAGGCTGCTTAGCGAGGCTGAGATAAGCATGCTGAAAGGCGAGCTTGGGCTGAAAACCTCTTAACGGAATATTGACCATACCATAAATGCCCGTATACGGGCTTTTTTATTGATATATGGGCAAAACAGGCGCATAAATCCGATAGTAACTTGATTAAGAAAAAATAAATTTGTCATTTTAGCAGGAAATAAGAATGGGACGTAGAATAAGAGAAAATGGGAGTATTTGAGGGCATTGTTAATTCAAATGTCAGCTTATACATGTATACAAGTATTTAAGTGTTTCATAATCAATACTTAGAAAGGAGAATCTGTCGCAAATGGATGATCTGCTCAACAATCCGTGGTTTGTACTTGCGTTGGGTATGGGTACGGTGTTTGTCGGTCTGTTCCTGCTTATACTGATATCCAAGCTGATGAGCTTGCTGATAAACGGCTTAAGCAAGAAGGAAAGGGCTAATAAACCTGCTCCTGCAGCGGTCGCTGCTCCTGCTCCTGCTCCTGCACCCGTTCAGCCTTCGGAACCTGCGCCCGCACCTGCGGCCGCTCCAGTGGTATATCCGCATGAGGTGGACCGCTATGCTTTCGACGCTGCTGTTGCCGCTGCTATTGCCGCCTATACTGGCCGCAATATAAGAGGCTTCCGTATAACCAGAATTACCAGGCTGTAATAAGCAATCGACAAAAACAAAAAAAGTATTTATTCAGGAGGAAATAATAAAATGGTGCGTAGGTTCATCGTGAATGTTAACGGCACAGCCTATGATGTTGAAGTAGAAGAAGTCGGCGGAGTAGCCGGCCGTCCAGCTGCGTTTGTGGCGCCCTCTCCTTATATGAATGCGGCTCCTGCGTATGCCGCCCCTCAGGCGCCCGTATATAGCGCCCCCATAGCCCCTGCGGCTCCCGTTGCCGCGCCTGCACCCGCTCCCGCGCCGGCTCCTGCCGCAGCTCCTGCACCCGCTCCTGTGGCCGCTCCTGCCGCAGCCCCCGTTGCTGCCGCCGCAGGACAAACCGCAGTAACAGCACCCATGCCGGGCAACATACTTGATATTAAAGTAAGCGTTGGCGATACCGTAAATGCTGACGACGTCGTGATAATACTTGAAGCCATGAAGATGGAGAACGAAATATTTGCGCCTGCCTCCGGCAAGGTAATAGCCATAAACACCACCAAGGGTGCTTCCGTCAATTCCGGCGACACTCTTTTGGTGATAGGCTAAATAGCTTGGCGAAATTGCAATCTGTTTGAAAGGGGAGCAAAATGGGAGAAGCTATTGCTAACTTTGTTGAAAGCACTGGCTTTGCGATGATAGCGAACGACCCGAAGGTCTTGATAATGGTATTCATTTCCCTCGTGTTGATGTATCTTGCCATCGTAAAGAAGTTTGAACCGTTGCTGCTGCTGCCGATAGCCTTCGGTATGCTGCTTACTAATTTGCCCGGAGCCGAGATGTATCACCGCGAGCTTTTTGCAAGCGGACATGTTGACTGGGCAGCGCTGTCGGATAAGGGCGGCCTTATAGACTATCTGTATCTTGGCGTAAAGCTTGGCATATACCCGTGCCTTATTTTCGTTGGCGTTGGCGCAGGCACAGACTTTGGCCC
>SAMEA3663299__coassemble_181_pt1 | contig 35795 bp, 43 predicted proteins | sample SAMEA3663299__metabat2_low_PE_021 | metagenome-assembled genome bin SAMEA3663299 (sample SAMEA3663299) | pig gut metagenome | biome: pig gut; feature: pig-associated habitat; material: faeces | place: China | collected 2013 | reverse complement strand
TGCTTGCGGCCTGCCAGCCCACGCCGGAAAAGCAGGTGGTCATACAAAAGGACATGGAGCAGATGATAGAGAAGGCGCAGAAAACGCCGGGCATCACACAGGAGGCAGCGCAGGGAGGGCTGAGGGAAAGGCTTGGCGCGCCGCAAAGGTATACGGCGGATATTGTGGATAAAAGCGGCAAATTCTATTTTAAGGCCGATGTTGAGCTGACGATACCCGAGGTCGATGCAATGCCTATGGCCTGGGTGGAGGCGGCAAATTTTGAGCAGGATATGGTGACGAGGCTGTTCGATGCGCTGTGCGGGGACAGGGAGATGTATGAAGCGACGAGCATAGAGCTTTCGTTAATGCGCATAAATGCGCGGGATACTATAACAAAAGGTCTTTTAGTGCCGGTGTGGAGTGTATACAGCGAGGACAGCAATAATTATAACGAAAAGACTTCCGTGCTGGCGGTCAATGCCATCGACGGCAGCATAATAGATTTGCAAACAGGCTACTGACGATATAAACCCGGGTTTAATTAAATAATCTTAGGGCAATCCTCTTATTATCGGATTAAAAGATGATGGGAGGATTTTTTTGTGAACATGATTTGGATAAAGAGAATAGCCGTTATCGCCCTGGCTGCGGCGCTTACAGCGCCTATGCTGCCGCGTGGCGCGGCGGCGGAGGGCGCCGAGGGCGTGTTCAGGCTGCACATAATCGCAAACAGCGACAGCGAGGACGACCAGCGCATAAAGCTTGAGGTAAGGGACAGGGTGCTTATGACGATGCAGTCGCTGGGCGGATGCAAAAGCGCCCGGGATACGGAGAGTAAGCTTATGCAAAACGGGAAAACGATGCTTGAAGCCGCGGAAAACGTGCTTGCTGAGAACGGAACGGACTACGGCGCGCAGCTTGTTGTGGGCGAGTTTGATTTTCCGGACAGGGTGTATGGCGACAAGGTCTATCCCAGGGGACGCTACAGGGCGCTTAGGATAGTGCTTGGCGAAGGCAAAGGGCATAACTGGTGGTGCGTAATGTTTCCGCCGCTATGCATAGCGGAGACGGATAATGGGGAAATTGATATAAACAAGCTTGAATTGAAAAGCTGGATAATAGAAAAGCTGAAAAGCATAGACGGAGGAAAGCTATGGGAAAAACTAATGTCAAGGCTTGGCTGAGGCTGGCGCTTATATTCATGCTGTGCCTGAGCATAAGCGGCGCCGCTATGGCGGCTACGCTTAGGGTAGGCTCAAGCGGAGAAGAGGTTAAGACGCTGCAGACGAAGCTGAAGCGCTGGGGCTACTATACCGGCAGCATAGACGGCGTTTTCGGCTCGGGTACCAAGAAGGCGGTTATAGCGTTTCAAAAGAAAAACGGCCTTACGCCGGACGGAATAGTAGGGCCTGCAACGCTTAAGGCGCTAGGTATGCAGAGCAGCGGCGGCTCAAGCGCGAGCAGCGGCTCAAATACGAACGGAAATCTATATCTGTTGGCAAGGCTGGTATACGGAGAGGCGAGAGGCGAGCCGTACAAGGGGCAGGTGGCCGTGGCGGCTGTTGTGCTGAACAGGGTGAAGAGCAGCAAATTCCCCAACAGCGTGAGCGGCGTGATATACCAAAGCGGCGCATTCAGCGTGGTAAGCGACGGGCAGATAAACCTTACGCCGGATGAAACCGCCGTAAAGGCCGCGCGCGACGCAATGAACGGCTACGACCCGACGAACGGCTGCCTATACTATTATAACCCCGCAAAGACCACCAACAAATGGATGCTGAGCAAGCCGGTGCTTCTGCGGATAGGCAACCACGCGTTTTTCAAATAAGAATTACATGCATAAGCTTACGGGAGAAAATAAGATATGGAACGCTTTGACGGGAATGAATCTGAAAACAAAAAAAACAGAGCGATAGAGAACATGGCTGACGTTGAGCCGGTTGAATACGAAAAAGGCAAGCTTATAAGGGGCGGCGGCTTCTGGCATGCGGTGAGGACGATAGCGCTGCCTGTGCTGCTGGCTGTGGCGCTTGTGGCCACGGCGCTATGGGGGGACGAGCAAAGGACGCTTGCCGACGGCTACAGAAGAAACAGCGAAAACATATACAGAAGGGCTTTTACCGAGCTTTGCGACGACATGAGCAACATGCAGACCGCCCTGGGCAAGCTGAGGGTGGCGGCGGCCCCGGGGCAATACATGCTGCTGCTTGACGATATATGGCGGCTTTCCGGCTCCTGCGTGAGCCTGATGAGCCAGATACCGTCATCGCATATAGATACGGCAGAGCTGAACAGCTTCGTCGTGCGCATAGGCGATTATGCGCGCTCCTTAAGCAAAAAGGCGCTTGAGGGGGAGGAAAGAAGCGAGGACGATATGAAGCGGCTTGAGGAGCTTTACACAAAATGCGCCGAGATAAGCCGCGAGCTTAACGACAGGCTGAGCATAGGCGACGTGCCTACGGCGGCAATAACCAACAACGACTACTTTTTAAGCGCCTCCGGCACAGAAGAGGACGACAAGCAGGACGAGGATATAGACAAGTTCCCGACGCTTATATACGACGGCCCCTTCAGCGAAAGCAGCGAAAAGCGCGAGGCAAAGGGCCTGGGCGGGGATATGATAGACCAGGAGAAGGCAAAGCAGCAGGCCGAGGCTATAACGGGCATATCCGGCTTTGAGCTGACGGGCGAGACGGATGGAACGATACCGTCGTGGGACTTTTCCTCAACGGAAAATGACTCAAGAGAGGTGGATATATCCATAAGCAAGCAGGGAGGCAAGCTTGTTTGGCTGATGGGCTCCGCCACAGGCACGGCAAACGAGGTGCCGCCTAAGGACAAGGCTGACGAGCTTAAAAATGCGGCGCTCGAGTGGCTGGGCAAGGCGGGCTTTGACAACATGAAGGCCACATACGCGCAATACTATTCAGGCGCGGCTGTGATCAACTTTGCCGCGACAAAGGACGAGATAATACTATACAACGACCTTGTAAAGGTATGGGTGGACGTCGATACAAAAGAGATAATAGGCGCGGACGCGAGGAACTATCTTTTCAGCCACTGCGAAAGGGAGCTGGCGGAGCCTGCGATAAGCCCCGAGGAGGCCGAAGCCAGGGTATCGGTAAATCTTGAAATAGAGTCGAGGGAGCTGGCGCTGATACCGCTTACGCCCGAAACGGAGAAGCTTTGCTATGAATTTAAGGGCAGATGCGGCGAGGACGAGTACATAGTATACATAGATGCGCAAACAGGCTATGAGCAGCAGATATTCGTTATAATAAATACCGAAAACGGGCAGCTCACGATATAGGCTGACAGCTTAAAGCAAAAGCGCCGAAAAGGAAAAAGATTGTTAAAAAACCAGAAAATGCCGCGATACGGGCAGTAAGACCATTGACAAGGCAGACAAGACGGTTAAAATATATGTAACAACCGTCATCGCCTTTGGGAGAATTAAGCTTGTTCAACGCATATGATATAGTTACCGAAGCGATAGACCGAGCCACGGAGGGTAAACCGGTGGGGCGGTCTAAAGCTGTTTATTCCCCAAAATACTTTGGCTACAACATAACGCTGCCATATACCGGCGGGGACGCCGGCATGGCCGGGGAGATAAAAGCCGCCTGCAACGCCGCAATGAATAGGGAATACATAGCCGGGGCGGAAACGCATGCGCGGAGCATATGGCTGAAGCTGGACAAAAAGGAGATAGAGAGCCTGCTCAGAGCGGCTGTACGGGAGCTGCCGGAAGCCGGATTGGCGGACGGCGACACTATGGCCGGCTTCACACTGATGAAGATGAGGACGCTGGCTAAAAACGGAGACAGGGGCTTGAGCGAGGATGCGCGCATACTGCACGCGATGTGGCTGGCGCTTGGCATAACGGCATTCCATAAGGATAAAAAGAGGACGAGGGCCAGACTTACGGAGGCGTGCAAAGCGATAGACGGCATGTTTTCAGGCTTTGCGCCGGATAAACGCGCAAGCGCAAGGGCCATGAACGGGCTTGCCGGCATGGCGGCGCACAAGCTTATATACGCAGGGATAATTATAGAGGAGGATGGATATATATGACTATTAAATGGCTTGGACACAGCTGCTTTTTGATGACTACGGACAACGGGACAAGGATAATGACGGACCCATGCGACCCTGATACGGGCTATAATATAAAGCCCGTGGAATGCGACATACTTACGATAAGCCACGATCATCACGACCACAACTATGCGGCGCTTGCGCTCGGCGAGCCCGTCAGGATAGATAGCAGCGGCGAATACAGAGTGAAGGACGTGAGCATAACCGGCATAAACACATGGCATGACGATGCGAAGGGCAAAAAGCGCGGAGAAAACATTGTGTTCGTATTTGAATTTGACATGATGAGGATAGTGCATCTTGGCGACCTTGGCGAGGTGCCGGACGCGGAGACGCTTAAAAAGATAGGCCATACGGACGTGCTGCTGACGCCCGTGGGCGGGGTATACACGATAGATGCAAAAGGGGCCAAGGCCGTGGCGGACGCGCTTAAGCCCAAGGTGATAATACCTATGCACTACAGGACCCCCGCGCTGGCATTTGACCTTGAGGATCTATCAAAATGCATAGCGCTTGTAAAGGATAGGCCAATACACTATATACGCAACAGCGAGGCGCACCTGAGTAAGGACTCGCTTGGTACGGACAGGGTGATAACCCTTGAATACGCCAAGGAATAAACAGGCTTATAATCAATAAAGGACAGATGGACAACAGCGTTTTTGCAAGGCATGATTCCAGGCTGAAGGAGTTCCGCAGGCCATTCGGCGCGGCACGCGAGGGCGAAAGCATAAGGCTTTATATAGAAGCGCAGGGCGTTGCGCGGGCAAAGCTGAGGCTTTGGAGGGAAAACAGGCAGGAGATAATTGAAGGCGAAAAATGCGGCGGAGGCTTTACCTTCGCCTTTTTGACCGGCGGAGCGGGAATAATCTGGTACTATTTTATACTTGAGACAAAGGACGGCACGCGCTATTTGGGCTCAAGCTCCCCGCTTGGCTGCGGGGACTCCAGGATAAGCGAAAACGAGCCGAACTCATGGCAGATAACGGTTTATCAGGCCCGTTTTGAGACGCCGGAAAGCGCGAAGGGCGCTATGGCTTACCAGATATTTCCGGACAGGTTCTTTAAGAGGGGCAGGGGCGGCCTTGCGCGCACGCAAAGAAGGGAAGCGCTGAACTGGGACACGGTCGCGCACGAGGATTGGGACGAGGAGGTAATGTATACCCCGCTGCCAAACAAAAGGGACTACGACCCATGCGATTTTTACGGCGGCGACCTTGACGGGATAAGCGCCAAGCTTGATTACCTTGCAGAGATAGGCGTTACTCACATATATCTTAACCCGATATTTGAGGCGCAGGCCAACCACAGATACAACACGGGCGACTACCACAGGGTAGACGAGATGCTCGGCGGCGAGGAGGCGCTGAAAAGGCTCATCGCAGAGGCTAAAAAAAGAGGCATAAGGCTAATGCTTGACGGCGTGTTTTCGCACACCGGGGCCGAGAGCGCATACTTTAATAAAACGGGCAGGTATCCCGGGCTTGGCGCGTATCAGGGCGAAGGTTCCGCCTACTATAGCTGGTACGGCTTTGAGCATTTTCCGGACAAGTATGCTTGCTGGTGGGGATTTGAATCGCTGCCGGAGGTAAACGAGCTTGACAGGGGGTATATGGCGTTCATAGCGGGAGTTGTAGACCATTACGCAAAGCTTGGCATAGATAGCTGGAGGCTCGACGTTGCGGACGAGCTGCCTGACGAGTTTATAGCGTTCCTGAGAAGGGAGCTTAAGAGCCGCTGCCGCGACGGGCTTTTGATAGGAGAGGTATGGGAGGATGCCTCCACAAAGTGCGGGCCAAACGGAAGAAGGCGCTATACCGACGGGCATGAGCTTGACGGGGTTATGAATTACCCGTTTATGGAGGCTGTATACGGCTTTTTGTTGAACAGGATAGACGCGCCCGAGCTTGCGCTCCGGCTTACGGCGCTTAGGCAGAATTACCCGAAGGCATTTTATGAATCGAGCCTGAGCATGCTTTCAAGCCACGATACGCTAAGGCTTTTGACAGCCCTGTCCGGCGCGCCGGACAGGAACGCCATATCAAGAGAAGAACAGGCCGTATACAGGCCGGACGCGGACATGCTGAGGATAGGCAAAAAGCGGGTAACGCAGGCTCAGCTGATACAGCTTCTGCACCCGGGCATACCGTGCGTATACTATGGGGACGAAGCCGGAATGGAGGGCATGGCGGACCCATTCAGCAGGAGGACATATCCCTGGGGAAAAGAGGACGAAGAAATAAAGGGCAGGTTTATGACTATTGCCAGGCTGAGAAGGGAAAGCGACGCGATAAGATACGGCAAATGCTGCTTTGCATATAAAAACGAAGATGTGTTCATTATACTTAGGAGCATGGAAAAAAGCTGCGCAATGGGCATAGTTAACAGGAGCGGGCGCGAAAAGAGCTTTTATATAGACAGGAGCGACTTTTCGTATGGACCCGACGCGGACGGGGTGATGCTGGATACAGGCGTAAGCGACGTGCTTGACGGGGGCAGCAAGACGGGCGAAAACGGCAGAATGTTTATAAGAATCAAGCCCTACTCGGCGATGCTGCTATGTTGAAATGCCGCCGCCATTATGATAGAATAAACTGACCAATGAAGGAAGCTGCCCGAAGGGGCGGATAAGGTTTAGAATAAACTACGGAGGATAACACAATGGTTGAAAAGACTATGACCATCGAAGAGATACTGCGCCAGGACGAAGGCCTTGCCAACATACTGCTGGCGAGCGGCATGCACTGCCTTGGCTGCGTTATGGCCAGCGGCGAAAACCTTGAGCAGGCCTGCGCGGTACACGGCATAGACGCCGATGCGCTGACTAAGCAGCTGAACGATTATCTTGCAAACAAATAAGCTGCTGTGAACGCAAAAAAGCTTGCAAGGGGGGCCATAACGGCCGCCCTTTATGCATTGATAACGGTAGCGATAGCGCCTATAAGCTCGGGGCTGATGCAGCTAAGGCTTTCGGAAGGGCTATGCGTGCTGCCCTATTTTGCGCCCGAAACGGCGATAGGGCTTTTTGTGGGCTGCGTAGCTGCGAATCTTATAACCGGCGCAATGTGGCTGGACGTTGTGTTCGGCAGCCTTGCTACGCTTGCCGCAGGGCTTATCACGGCCATGATAGGCAAAAGGGGGCTTTCAAAATGGATAGCGCCGCTGCCGGCGGTGATAATAAACGCGCTGGTGATAGGGGCGGTGCTGTGCTACGGATACAAGGTGGGCGCGGAATACTATGCTTGCGCGTTGTATGTTGCGCTTGGCGAGGCCATAAGCTGCTACGCCGTGGGCATGCCGGTATGCGCCGCGATAAGGCCGATAGAAAAGAAGCTGTTCGGCTGATTTTTGGACCTTTGCGCACAGTTTGCACACAATTGGCGCACGTTTTGGCGCACAAAGCCGCAGCAAAAGACGCCTATTTTTTGCCGTTGAAATGCGCAGACGCATAAGCTATAATTAACACGCTGGAAGAACAGGCAAGGGAGCTATCCCAAACCCGTTCTTCTTTTATTTTTGGCGAGCGCCGGCCGTAACGGGCGCTTTTTTTGTGCGTAAAAACGCGCACGGAAAGGAGACGCGATGAACTTAAGGACAGATGTGCCGCATGAGCTGCCTGATACGGAGCTTAAAAGCAAGGGGCGCGGCGCGGTGAAGGAGGCCCTAATGCAGCTTAGGGCCGAGGGGTATCCCGTTGAACTGCCGAAGGAGGCGGCAGAGGATACGGACGAGGAGCAGCTTAGCGCCGAAGCGGTGCGCGAGGCCTATGAAAACAGCATAGAGTACAGGCTCGGCTGCGAGATAATGGACGGGCTGACCCAGAGCTACGGATTGAGCAGCGAGGATGCGGAGGCAATGCTGACGGGAGAGTATTCGCCAAAAAGCTGCCAGATTATAGCCTCAAGAGCTGCCGAGGTGCTCAGCAGGCTGAACGCTGAAAACAAGCTTAAAAGGCCGATAGACAGCTACCTTGAGGAGGAGGGCTTTCTTTCAATGCTCAGGCAGATGCCCGTTGAGCTTGCGGTGAGGATAAAGGAGGCCGAATGGGAGGCCGAGGGCGCAAGCAACGCAAGAAGCGACGGCGAGAGGAACGCAATAGAAAAGCTGCGCGCACGCCAGGCGCTGCCGGCGCCGATGCGCACCATAATCCCAGCCAGCGCCGAGCCTGACTTCGCTACCATGTCAAGCGAGGAATTCAAGCGATTTAAGCAGAGGCATTTCGGCCAGTAAGCGGCAAAGCAGAGCCGCAACAGAAACAGAAAATCAAAAGCTGAAACAAAAAGAAAGGAAATAAAACAATGAACACCAACACCACTTTTTCTACATCAGAGAGCACCGGCCTCAACAAGCAGTATTTCGACAGGCAGCTTCTTGAAGGCGCTAAGACCCGCTTCGTATTCACCAAATACGGCCAGAAGCGAACCGTCCCCCTCAACAACGGCAAGAGGGTGGAGTTCCGCCGATGGAACCTTTTTGACATTGACGACAAGATGTGCGCCCTTGAGGAGGGCAGGACTCCGGACGGGCAGTCCCTTTCCCAGAGCAGCGTTGAGGCAGGGCTTACGCAGTACGGCGCATATGTCGAGATAAGCGACCTGCTTGAGGATACCGCCTACGACAAGGTGCTTAGCGACAGCGCGGAGCTGCTTGGCGAGCAGATAGGCACCGTTATGGAATGGGTCACCCGAGACGCAATTTCAAGCGGCAACAACGTGCAGCGCGTGGGCGGCAAGTCCAGCCGAAGCGAGATAGCCGCAACGGATACGCTGACTGTAAACGAGGTGAGGAAGGCCGTGCGCACGCTCAAAAAGGCCAAGGCTCGCCCCTTCACTATGGACGGGCGCAGGCCCCACTATGTTTGCATATGCTCCCCTGACGCGGTGTACGACCTGCAGAACGATTCGCTTTGGCAGGATGTTTCCAAGTATTCCAATGCCGAAAGCATATACACCGGCGAGATCGGCAGGCTTTTCGGCGTGGTATTTGTTGAATCCACCGAAGCCAAGGTGATACACCAGGCGGTACATACCAAGGTGGCGAGCCACACAGCCAACAGCGCGGACATTACGCTTGCTGAGATAAGCGACGCCGCTGCCGCCTACATGGGCCGCGAAGGCGCCAGGATAAACATAGGCGACAACGAGTATACCGTGAAGAGCGTAGACAAGGCCAATAATATGATAACCCTTACCGCCGCCGTGACCACCGCAATAGCCGCCGATACCGTTGTATACAGCAAGGAGGCCGGCGCGCTTGCAAGCGACAAGACCGCCGCAGACGTACACATGACCCTTATATTCGGCAAGGACGCATACGGCGTTATAGACCTTGAGAACGGCGCGATGGAGAGCATAGTAAAGCCCCGCGGCAGCGCAGGCGCGGACGACCCGCTGAATCAGCGTTCCACAGTAGGCGCGAAGGTAACGGGCTTTGCGGCAGTTATACTGAACGATCTGTGGATAGTGCGCATAGAGCATGGCGTAAGCGCCTGATGCGGCTTTATTAAAAATCAGGAAGAGCAAACAGATAAGCATATAAGGAGGGAAGGAGCATGGACATGATGAGCGAAAGGGAAATGGAACGCGAAATCAGCGCCGCGCTCGACGCTCAGCGCGCCGAGGAACAGGTTGAAATCATGCTCGCTAAGCTTCCGGGGGTAAGCAATTACCCCTGGGAGGGCGCGCTGAACGGCCACTTTTACAGGATAAAAAGGGGAGTCAGGGTGAGAGTGCCAAGGAGCATAGCTGAGCTGATAAGCGAAAACGAGCGCATATGCGAGGAAAGCCGGAGCGAGCTGAACGAATACGCGAAAGGCGCGGGCAAAAGGCTTGGATAAGGGGTGAGGATATGACGCTGAACGACATTATAGTTAACGCGCTTATGCAGATGGACAGGGGGCATGACGCGCAGACGCTTGACATATGGCGAGACAAGCTGACGGGCTTTGCCAACGATGCGATAGCCGACCTTGCGATGACGATAAAGCCTGTACGGACGGAAAAGGCCGAGATAGACAACAGCTGCATAGATTGCTCAAGGCTGCAAAGGGAATGCGTTAAGGTGGTAAGGGTACGCATAAACGGCAGGGATATGCCGTTTTATGGCGACGATGCCGACGGCAGCATAATACTGCTTGACAACACGGACGAGGAGCAAGCGGAGATAACATACCGCTTTATGCCCAAAACGCTTAGCGCCGCAACAGATGAGCCGGAGCTGCCGGTAAGGTGCCACAACCTGATAGTTACATACGTTGTTGCGAGGGAAAGGGCCGCGGGAGACGTTGGCACGCAAAGGGGAGGCAACATATATTTTCAGCTATACGAAGCCGGAAAGCTCAAGCTAAGACCGCACATAGGCGGAGCCGACGCATACAGGCTTGTGAACAGGTGGTGAGGCAATGTCGAGGACTATATACCACATAAACGAGTTTGTGGGAATAGATCAATCCCATGACGAGAACGGCCTTAAGCCCATGATGAGCCCCGACGCATGCAATATGGACACCACCGACGGCAATTTGAGCGTGGCCAGGGGGTGCGTCAGGCACATACAGGCGGCCATACCCGGAGATGGGGGAATACACGCGCTGAAGATATTCTCTACGCTTTCTGGGGACATGTTCATAGCCGCAGCGGGTGAGAGCATATACGCCTACAAGGACGGGGAATGGAAAAGCGTGTACACATATTCAGACGGGCTGAGCGAGCACCATTTTGACTTTGTACAGGCGCAGATAGCGTCAAAGGACTATTTGATAATAGCAAGCGGGGAAAAGCAGCTTGTAAAGTTTGACGGAACGACGGCTGCGCCGTTCGGCAGCGAGGAGGAATTATCAAACAAGGCTGTGGGCTACCTTGCGATGTACAGAAGCAGGCTGTTTTCGGCAGGAGACAAGGAAAACCCGAACAGGCTGTATTGGTCCCAGCTGCCAGGCGGGACAAGGAGCATAGAAAGCTGGGGCCCCGTGGAGGCCAGCCCGAACGTTGAAGGCGGCCATACCGAGGTAGGCAGCATGAAGAGCGACCCGATAGTAGGCCTTGCGGCGCTGAGCAATCAGCTTATCATATTCAAGCAGAACAGCATATACAGGCTGCTTGGAGATAAACCGAGCAACTTTATTGTTGAAGAGGTGGAGGCAAGGAACGAAAGCACCGTTTATACGGCCATAGTAAAGCGCGCGGGCAGCTTATTTTTCCTTACAAAGGGAGGATTGTGCATATTCAACGGCGTTAACGCGCAAACGATGGCCGACGCAAGGCGTATACAGGGGATACTGAAAAACTCATCGACAGCAGACAGCCGTGGGGCGATATGCCGCGACAAGCTGTACTTTACCATAAGCGAAAACAACAAATGCGCCATGATAGAATACGACCTTACAAGGGGCGCGTACATGCTGAGGAGAGGCTTTACGGCATACGATATATGCTCCAAGGGCGGCACGGTATACCTGGTCAACGAGAACCGCTGCGTATGCAGGCTGGACGAAGGTACGAGCTACGATGGCGCTCCCGTGAACGCATACTGGCAGACGCCTAAGACCGACCTTTACGACAAGGGCGGGATAAAGGCCATGCGAGCGCTTTATTTAAGGGGTCAAAGCGACGATGCCGACAGCGCGACGCTGATAGACGTGACGATAGGCGGGTGCGTAACGACATACCGCACGCTTTTGCCCAAAAGCGAAAACGACGTGCTCGAGGTGCCGCTGCAAAACGAGGGAAGGACGTTCTGCATGCGCATATACAATGAAGCCGGAGGCAGCTTTACGCTGAAAAGCGGCATGGAGGCCGAGTTTGACGCAAGGAGGAGGAGCGAGTAATGGCGATGGACATGAGGGCGCTATACACCATAGCGCTTACTGCGCAGAGGGAAAGCCCTACGGCTGAGGAGGACATAAAGGCGAACGAAAACTGCCTTAACCAGAATTTCACCATATTGGCGCAGAAGATAGAGGAGCTTGAAAACAGGGTAAAGGCCCTTGAAAGCGCGACATGAGGCGAGATATGAACTAAAAACCGCAGCAAAAACAGACACAGCATAAAAACAAACAGGGAGGAATAACAATGGCAAGCTATTATGTTACCGGCTACAGCACGCCGCAGGGCGTGAGCAGCCGGGCGGACGTGAGAGAATGGCAGAACAGGCTTGGGGTCAAGGCAGACGGGATATGGGGTCCCAAGACACAGGCTGCATACGAGCAATACAATGCGGCAAACTCGCTCAACACGTTCCAAAACTACTATAACACGATTATGGGCGCGCTGAGCGTGCCTTCGATAAGCGTAAACGTACCCTCAAAAGAGGCGCTTAAGGCGGATATATCAAGCTACCTCAGGCCGAGCGTTGATCTTGCGATATCGAACAGGCGCGCAAGGGGAGAAACGAACAAGGCGGAGCTTGATGCGGACGCCGTGAGCCGCGGCATGGGCGCATCGACATATGTGACCAGCATGAAGGGCCGCGAGGACGGCAAGGTGGAAAGCGACATTTCAATGATGGAGGCGCAATACACCGCCACGCTTGCCGAGCGCATAGCGAGCGCGCTTGAAAAATACGAGGCGATGAGCATGCAGGCGCAGATGCAGAACGCTCAGTATGCCTACAACGCGCAGAGTACGGCGCTTGGGCTGGCATCGCAATGGTTCAACAGCTACATGAACAACGCCGCAAAAAACGTGAAGCGCAGCGGCGGCACATCCTCAAAGGGCGGGCTTGGCCTGGCAAGCAAAAACATGTCCACAAAGGATTATATACGCTTTGTAGGCGGGCTTTCCGGCTCCGAAAGATCGATGCTGTACAATTCCGGCTCCACAGAATGGACCCTTATGCGCCTTGAGCTGCAGGACGCGCTCGGCAAGGACGGCTACAACGAGGTACGCTCGGCCTTCCCGGTGGCGCCGCTTAGGACAACGGGTATAGGCGCTTCCAAATCCACAAACAGGAGGAGCGGATCATGGGCGACAATACGACGGTAAGCGTGAAAAAGGAGTTTGGAGTATCGCTTGATATTGCAAGGAGCATATCTAACCGAGAATTTACCGTTGTTGAAGGCGACACCGGCAATGTGCTTAAGATAACGCTGAATAACGACGGTGCGCCGGTAGATCTGACAGGATGCAGGGTGATGGCGCTGTTTTCAAAATCCGACGGCACAACGGTGTGCCAGGACAGCGGGGAAGCGGGCAGCGGAGTAAGCGTTGGCGGCACGAACAATAACGAGATAACGATTGCCCTTTTTGCTTCGTCCGTATCGCCGGGCATGGTGGAATGCGAGATACAGGTGTACTCCGGGAGCGGCCAGGAGACGCTTATAACGACGGCACAGTTCAACTTCAAATGCAGAAGGGGCATACTTAACGCGGACACCGTGGCTGCCGTTCCGCAATACCCTATACTTGTATCCCTTATAAGGGACATGAACGAGATTGAGGCGAGCACAGAAAACCTGATAGAGAGCAACATCAGTATACAGGCCGCGGAGGAGAAGCGCGTGCTGGCCGAAACGCAGAGGAGCAACGCCGAAAATACCAGAAACAGCAACGAGGCCGAGCGCAAGCAGGCCGAAATGGAAAGGGATGCAAGCGAAAAGGTACGCGCCAACAAGTTCAACCAAAAAGAGCGCGAGCTTGACGAGCTGATGGATACGGCAAGCGGGCTTATAGCGGAGCTTCAGGGGGCCGGAGAGGGCTCAACGCCTATAAGGAGCATAGTCGGCATACTTAAGGGCGACGGTACGGAGATATCCGCCGCGCAGTCCGGCGTGGATTACGAGGCGCCGGCGGCTGAAGCTTCGGCATTGCCCGAATCCGGCACGGCACTGAGCGAGGACACGGTATATACGCCAACTTCGGCCGTAGGCACATATCAGTTCGTGCCGCCTGCGTCCGGCTGGGCGCACGGCAGCTTTACAACGGCCGAAAACGCGGCGGTGACTTTTGCCGGCGGCAGCAGGTTTCTCGGCCAAGCGCCCGAAATAGCAGCGGGCAAGACGTATGAGTTTGACGTGCTTGACTGCGTATGGGCGATACAGGAGGTAAGCGGCTGATGATACCCAAAAGATTTGTGTTAAGGCGAAGAATGTTCGCCAAAAAGGGCGGCGGCGGGGGCGTTGCCGCCCTTAGTATAAGCTATAGCGGCGAATGGACGGATCACGGCATGGTGGCGATGACAGGGGGCGAATACAGACTGCTTGAGTTTAGATCGTCAGGCACGCTGAGTATAGCGAAGCCGGTGAATTGCGAGGTATGCGTTGTTGGCGGCGGTGCGGACGGCAGCAGCGGCAGCAAAACAGAAGGCCAAGCCGGAGTCGGGGGCGCGGGAGGCTACCTTAAGAACGCAAGCCTGACTGCTTACAGCGGCGGAGGCGTTATCATCGGCGCGGCAAAGGGTGCATCCTCCATAGGAGGCATAGTGGCCAACGGCGCAGCATCAAAGGACGGAGGTACCGGCGCAGGCGGAGCGGACATACAGGCCGCCGGCAAGGGCGACGGAATAAGCAAGTATCCATTCGGAGACAGCGCATATGAACAATGGCAGGACAAGCCGCACTGCGGAGGCGGCTCCGGAGGAGTGCTTGAATATGTGCCGGAGGACGAATACTACTTTGGCGGCGAGGGCGGCACGAACGGCGGCGACGGCAAAGCGGCTGCCGAAAGCACAAAATCGATAACGCACGCCACGCCGGGAGGCAAGTACGGCGGGGGCAGCGGAAGCAAGGGCAAGGGCTCCGCGGCGAGCTACTATGGCTCGGGCGGCGGAGGCGGCACATATTATGTACGCAGCAGCTCAAGCGAAACGGCGGCTGCCGGAGGAAGCGGGTATCAGGGCATAGTGTACCTGAGGATAGCAAAAACACAGCCAGAGGAATAAAGAAAGGAGCATCAGCGGATATACATGAGATACGCGGTGATAAAAAACGACACGGTAGAAAACGTTATAGTCGCCAAAAGCGAAAACAAGGCCGAGCTTGAAAAGCTGCTTTCGGCCGAGCTTGAGGACGCGTCTATATACGGGCTTGAGGCGGGCGACATGCGCATAGACGGAAAGTGGACAAGAAACCATGCCGGCGAGCAGATAACGCTTGATGAAAACGCGACATACGACGAGCTTTTAAGCTATATAGAGGAACTGGAGGGGCTTATATATGGTTAAGCGCAGGGAAATACAGCAAAGGATAGCAAGGGCAAAGGCCGAGCTTATTAAAAAGCTCGGCAGGCCTTATGCCGGAGACGGGGTAAAGGAAGATGGAAAGAAGGAGTGAATTTGCGGCGTGGCTTGAGCGGCAAACCGGCAGCGCATATGTGTGGGGCGCGCAGGGACACAGGGTGGAGCGCGATGGCAGCGTCCACCTGAGGGACAGGGAGGTGAGCCCTAACTACATAGGCTGGACAAAGCTGAGGGAGACGAGCCGCAAAAACGCGGAAAGAGCGGCAGCCTATATAAGAAAAAAGCTTGATGAGGGGGCGGAAAGCATCAGCTGCTACGATTGCAGCGGCCTTATAATGGCTTATCTTAAGGAGATGAAGGGCTACCTAACATGCGACATGACGAGCAGGGCGCTGTTTTTGATAACTGAGGAGATTGCTAAAGACGAGCTTGACATCGGCGACCTTGTATTCAGGCACAACGGGGAGAGGATAGTACATGTAGGCGCATATGTAGGCAACGGCTTTGTTATAGACAGCCGCGGAAGGGACGCGGGCGTTGTTAAGCAGAGCATAAGCAGCTTCCCGTGGAACAGGTTCGGCAAGCTCAAGCTGCTGGACAGGAGCGAAGAGACTCAAGAGCATGTGCCATACTACGGCAAATGCTGCGGAAAAAGCGTTTATGTAAGAAGCGGAGCCGGTACGGCATATCCCATACTTGCAACGGCGCACAGGGGAGACAAGCTGATCGCGCTGCCCGAGGAAAACGGCTGGCAGAGGATAGCCATATGCTGCAAAGGAAAAATGCTTACAGGATACATGAGCGCAAAATATATAGAATATGCATATTGAAGGGAGAATTATTATGAGCGAAAAGGCTGTTATGTGGATAAAAGGAGCGATAGCCGCCCTGGGCGGGGCCGCGGCTTATCTTTGGGGACCATGGGACGCGCTGATAAACGCGCTTATAGCGCTGGTGGCGCTTGACTACGTTACGGGCGTTATATGCGCGGCTGCCAACAAAAGGCTGAGCAGCGAGATAGGCTTTAAGGGGCTTATAAAAAAGGCGCTTATATTTGCGCTGGTAGCCGTGGCCGGAGTTGCGGACAAGGTGATACCGGCTACGAATCAGGCGATACGCGCGGCGGTGATACTGTTTTACATAGCTAACGAGGCGATAAGCATACTTGAAAACGCTGCTGAGCTTGGCTTGCCGGTACCTGAAAAGCTTAAGGCGGTACTTATTAAAACAAAAGGCGAGGATAAGGCAGAGTAAAACGGTTGCCGAGGCGTTAAAATCAGATTATAATGGGAGCATATGAACTAAAGATGATATCAAGGAGGAAGTATGCTCCCCGAGGATATTCAAAAGCAATACGACATAAGCCGCAAGCGGGCGATAGACGAGGCTGAAAAGCGCAAGGAAATGGCATACAGGGCATGGCCGAGGCTTAAGGAGATAGACGGCGAGATACGCGATATATCATTTAAGCTTGGCATAGAGCTTGTTAACGCAAAGGATAGGGACGCGGTGCGCCATAGAACAGCGGAAAAGCTTGAGCTGCTTACAAGGGAAAGAAATGAGCTGCTTAAACAGAACAAGCTTGACGGAAGCTGCCTTAAGCCGCGCTATAACTGCCCGAAATGCGGCGACACGGGCTTTTTGCCTAACGGCGGGCTTTGTCCCTGCGCAAGAATGAAGCTTGCGGGCAGGCGATACGCATCCTCAGGAATAAGTGAAAACGCTGGCTTTGACAGGTTCGACAGCTCCATATTCAAAGATGCGGAGCAGCTCAAGCGCACCCAAAAAGCCGCCAAGATATGCCGCGAATACGCGCAGAGCCTTGAATACAACGGGGCGCACGGGCTGCTGCTTATGGGTGAAACAGGGCTTGGCAAAACGTTCTTGATAGACTGCATAGGCAGGGAGGCCATTGAAAGAGGCTTCGGCGTAAAAAAATACACAGCCTACAACCTTATAGACGCAACGCTGAGGGCGCTGAGGGCGCGCACTGCCGGGCCGGAGCTTGCGGAGGCCGACCTGCTGATGATAGACGACCTCGGCACGGAGCCTATGGTGCCCGGGATAACTATAGAAACGCTTTTTGCGCTGATAAACGAACGGCAGTTTTCCGGCAAGGCCACGGTGATAGCGACCAACCTTACAAAAAACGACATATACGAGCAATACGGCGAAAGGATAATATCAAGGCTTTTTGCATCGCGCGAGTTTGCGGCGATAACGCTTAAGGGGAACGACCTTAGAGTATAACAGGGCTTCAGAATACAAAATGCCGAGAGTATCAAAAAAGTGGCTGAACGCCACTTTTTCGAGTTTTTACGGGTTTTGCCTCTCGCTCACGCTCCCGGGCGGCAAAACCCGCAAGGTACGAAAACCTAAAGGTTTTCATCCGTTCTGACGTGCATGCCGTCAGAGCCGGAATTAGCTTAAGGGGCAGCCGCCCCTTAACAACCCCAAGGTTTATCGACAGGCTGCGCCGGCCTTCCATGTATAGGAAGGCCGGCTGTTTTTTTGGTTTTGGATTTTTATTACTCGGCGGCTTCTTCGCCGGTTACGGAATAGTCGATTATGCAGCCGCAGGGGCAGACCTTTGCACACGCGCCGCAGCGGGTACACTTGTCGGAATCTATGCGGGCATAACCATCTTCAACGGCTATGGCGCCATACTTACATTCCTTGACGCAGCGGCCGCAGGCGATGCAGGCCTTCATGCACGCGGCGCGGGCAACGCGGCCGGTATCCTTGTTGCGGCAAAGCACAAGCACCTTAGTCTCTGCCTGTATAAGCCTTATGGCGCTCCTCGGGCAGGTGTTTACGCAGTTGCCGCAGGCAACGCATTTGTTGGAATCTATAAGCGCGATGCCATTGTTTATGCTTATTGCGCCGAACGCGCAGACCTTCATACAGTCGCCAAGACCTATGCAGGAATACGGACACTCCTTGGGTCCGCCCGCCATTGAAGCGGCGGCGGCGCAGCTACGGTAGCCATCGTACTTATAACGCTCCTTGGCTATACCGTTATGACCCTGGCATATAACGCGCGCGACCATCTTTTCGCCGGCCTCTAACTCTATGCCGAGTGCCTCGCTTATGGCGGCAAGGCCTGCGGCGGCGCAGGCATTGGGCTTAGCTTCGCCGTTTACAACGGCTTCGGCAAACGCCGCACAGCCTGCATATCCGCAGGCGCCGCAGTTTGCCCCGCCAAGCGCTTCGCTGACCTTGGCAATGCGCGGGTCAACCTCCACAGCCAGCTTTTTATCCGCGACCTCCAGCAATATGCCGAATATAAGGCCGATCACGCCCAGCACGCCCAAAGCAAGCAATACGGGGATCCACTCCATACTTGTTCCCTCCTTAGGAGCCGAGGCCCGCAAAGCCCATGAAAGCCACGGACATGAGGCCGGCTATTATAAGCGAGCTTGAAAAGCCCTTGAGACAATTGGGCACCTTCGATGTTTCTAGCCTCTCCCTTACGCCGGCCATAAGCACTATGGCGAGCAGGAAGCCCAAGGCGCCGAATACGCCGTTCAATACCGAGAAAAGCAGATCGTACTCTACAAGCTGACCGCCTATGGTTATGGGATCGCCTATGTTAAGCAGGCAAACGCCCAAAACCGCGCAGTTGGTGGTTATAAGCGGCAGGTATATGCCGAGCGCCTTATAAAGCGACGGGCTGCTCTTTTTGATGAACATTTCAACTATCTGCACCAGGCTGGCTATTACCAGTATGAACACTATGGTGTTCAGGTAAGCAAGCCCAAGCGGCACGAGCAGATAAGTGTATATAAGATAGGTGAAAAGCGAGGCAAGAGCCATTACAAACGTGACGGCGAGACCCATGCCGGTAGCGGTTTCGACCTTGTTGGATACGCCGAGGAATGGGCAGTTGCCAAGATAACGAGAGAATATGAAGTTGTTGGTAAGCACGCAGTTTACCATGAACAGAAGCACCTTCACTATGCCGCTCATGCGCGTATCACTCCTTTCTCATCACTCTTTTTCTTTGCAGCCTTTTCGGTGAAGTAGTTGGCAATGCCAAGTACAAGACCGAATACAATGAAGCCGCCGGGCGCCATGAGCGCAAGAAGCATGGGCTCAAAGCCGGCGCCGAATATGCTTATGCCGAATATGCTGCCGCTGCCGAGTATCTCACGCACCATACCGATAACGGTTATTGCAAGCGTAAAGCCTGCGCCCATGCCAAGACCGTCCGCCGCGCTGAGCAAAGGCCCGTTTTTGCTTGCAAACGCCTCAGCCCTTGCAAGTATTATGCAGTTGACGACGATAAGCGGTATGAATATGCCAAGGCTCGCGTAAAGCGCAGGCACAAAGGCTTTCACTATCATCTCTACCAATGTAACGAAGGTACATATAACGACTACGAACGCCGGAATACGGATCTTATCAGGAATTATGTTCCTAAGCAGGGATATGACCACGTTTGAACCGACAAGCACAAACGTTGCCGCCGCGCCCATACCGACGGCGTTTGTGGCGCTGGTTGTCGAAGCGAGCGTGGGGCATATGCCCAGAACAAGCCTCAGCGTCGGGTTTTCGTTGAGTATTCCGTTAAAGAATACGCTTGAAAGTGTCTTTTCTTTTTTAGCCATTGGCCTTTTCCTCCTTCAGGCGGCCATAAAGCCGGGGCTTAACATATTTATCAAGAAGAGGAGTGACTATATTCATAATGAGTATGCCATAGGTCACGCCTTCCGGATAGTTGCAGAAGTTCCTTATTACGACAACTATTATGCCGCAGCCGGCAGCATAGATGAATTGGCCTTTTGAGCTCATCGGGCTGGTGGTATAATCCGTTGCCATGAACACGGCGCCGAGCATGACGCCGCCGGCCAGTATGGCCTGCACAGGGTCGTTGCCAAGTATTGCCGAGAACACGAATACCACCGCAAGGAACGTTACTGGTATGCGCCAGGTTATTACCCTGCGCATGAGCATGTAGATAAGGCCGATAAGTATGGCAGCCTTCGATACCTCGCCTATACAGCCGGGTATATTGCCAAGGAACATGTCAAGATAAGTAGCGTTGTAGCTTCCGCTAAGCACCGTTGCGCTGGTAACACCGTCCGCAGCGGCCTGCTCCCAGAATGGAAGCGACTTGAAAAGGAAAACGCTGCCGTTCCAGCCGGACGGTATGAACGTGGTCATGCGCACGGGCCAGCTTGCAAGCATTATACCCCTTGCGGCAAGCGCGGGATTGACGAAGTTATCGCCTATGCCGCCGAAAAGCTGCTTAACGAGTATTATCGCAAGGCCGCTGCCGATCACGGGCAGCCACCATGGCGCCGTTGGCGGGAGGTTTAGGCCAACAAGAAGGCCGGTGACAGCCGCGCTCAGGTCGCCTACCCTTATGGTCTTATGCGTAAGCTTCTGCCAAAGATACTCAAACAGGACCGCTGAAAATGTGGATATAACCACCAGCAGCGCCGCGTTTACGCCAAAGTAGTATATGCCGGCTATGGTAGCGGGCATAAGCGCGATTATAACATCGAGCATCAAGGAGCGCGTGTTCTGCTGGCTGCGCACATGTGGCGCGGTTGAAATATACAGGCTCATATTACTTCCTCCTTGCCGCGGCGGCAATTGCGTCCTTAGTGTTCTTGAATGCCGCGGTCAGCCATCTTCTTGAGGGGCAGGCATAGGAGCAGCAGCCGCACAGTATGCAGTCCATAACGTGGTTGGCTTTTGCGCCTTCAAGGTTGCCGGCGTCGCAAAGATGCTTGAGCTTATACGGGTCAAGACCCATCGGGCAAGCCTCTACGCAGTGCGCGCAGCGGATACATGGCTCCTCAACAACGCTCTTGGCGTCCTTTTCATTATATACGACAACGCCGCCGTTGGCCTTGGCAATGGGAAGATCCGCATTGGCGGCGCAAACGCCCGTCATGCCTCCGCCCATAACTATCTTGCCGGCTTCCTCGCTGTAACCACCGCATTCGCCTATCATGTCGGCAACGATGGTGCCTATCCTTACCCTGAGGTTAGCGGGATTTATCACCTTGCCCGTTACCGTGGTTATGCGCTCTATAAGCGGCTTGCCGTCTATAACGGCATCGGCTATGGCGGCGGCGGTAGCGACGTTGGTGACTATGGTATGCACCTCAATAGGAAGCTTTCCGCTTGGTACCTGGCGGCCGGTAACGGCGTGTATAAGCTGCTTTTCACCGCCCTGCGGGTACTTGGTGCGAAGCACGGCTATCTCCACCCCTTCGCGGCCGGCAGCGGCCTTGCGCATGGATTCAACGGCCTCCATCTTGTTGTCCTCTATGGCTATTACGCCGCGCTTTACGCCCAAGGCGCGCATCTCGGCCCTTAGCCCGTCAACTACCCTTCTTGGCTCCTCTATCATCAGCCTGTAGTCGGCGGTAAGGAATGTTTCGCACTCCGCGCCGTTGAGTATTATAGTGTCGCAGGTCTTACCCTCCGGAAGGGTGAGCTTTACATGCGCAGGGAAGCTGGCGCCGCCCATGCCGCATATGCCGGCGGCCTTTATTGCCGGGATTATAAGGGACGGATCAACGGTTTCCACGTTGCCGTAGCCCTTTAAGCCGTCCACCCATTCGTCGGCAAAGTCATTCTGTATGCATACGCACATAACGGGCGCCGCGCCTGTGGTGAGCCTCGGCTCAACGGCTGTGACCTCGCCTGAAATGCTGGCATGCACCGGAAGCCCGAGACCGCCGACAGGTTCGCCTATAAGCTGGCCAACCTTGACATGGTCGCCCTTTTGCACACAGGGCTTGGAGGGAGCCCCAAGGTGCATACTCATGGGTATGACCACCGAATCGGACACGAACGGCCTGATTGGGGCGTTTCGGGTCGGCAGCTTGCCCTCATGCTGGCTATGCAGAGGGTGTACGCCGCCCTTAAAGGAATACTTTGGCAAACAAAGCACCTGCCTTTCGGATCTGTTGCAGATTTGATTTGATATTTTGACGGAAAAGAATGCGGCGTGCATACTTTTACGCTAAACAAACTGTATTTTCGATATTATAGCACACAATTAACGCATAGTGTAGTGTTTAACACTCGTTACTTTTTTAACTTTCAACCTGCTTGCTATACTTGAGGCCATGATTATGATATGATGCAGCTATGATAAACGATTACATAAAAAGCTCGGCGCTTGAATTGGGCTTTGCCGGCGTATATATGCTAAGATTGGCCAAGCTTGAGGATTGGCGCGTACATGCGCTCGCGCTTGGCACGGATCATGGCATGCCGTATGATATATCCATAAAATATCCGGACGCCTTTGCCGTGGCGATGCTGGTATGGGCATATTCGCCGTTTGAAACAAGCGAAAGGATAAGCCCGTACTATATTGCGAGCAACGCCTCCTACCATGCGGCGAAAAAGCTTGAAGCCAGCCTTAAGCAAAGCGGCTTCAGCGTTGAGCGGGCGTTTGTGCCGGCAAGGGCGCTTGCGCTTGCAAACGGGCTTGGGCATCAGGGAAAAAACGGTCTTATGAGCATTGCGCCGTATGGAACGAGGATAGTGCTTGAAACGCTTATAATAAACCAGCCGTGCGAGTTTTCCGTTATAAGCGATACAAATAATATATATAATATAAACTATATACATAAAAAGGAAGAGATTAACGGAATATATGAAGAGGCGGCCTGCCCAAGCGGCTGCACGGCATGCATAAACGCCTGCCCCATGGGCGCGATAAGCCAAAACGGGCTTGATGTAAAGCGCTGCATGCGATATATAATGGATAGCGGATATACGGACGAGGTGAGAAAAAAGCAGGCGACTTTCCTTGGGTGCGAGGCATGTCAGAACGTTTGCCCAAAGAACAGCCGCTTGACAAGGCAAAAGCCTTCTGAAGCCATCAAAAGAGCCTTTGACATAAAAAGGCTGCTCGATGGCGACACAAAGGCGGCAAGGGAGATAGTAGGCCGCAACATAACGGGCAACGGCAGGCTCACTATGGAGGCGATAGCGTTTGCGGCGAGGGACGGCATGTACGAAGGCGAGATAAGGGCGTGCCTCAACTCCCCCTTTGAGCAGGTGAGGCAGGCTGCAGGCTGGGCGATAAGCGAATATTTCGATAAATTATTGCAACGATAATGCAAAGCATTGTTACCGAAACATAATTGAAGTTTGAGACTTTTGTAATACTTCTGTGATGCTTTTTCCCCGCCGATGCTTTATAATAAGCATCAGAAAGAGAGAGCAACCTTTCAAAAACGAGCAAACAACATGAGACCGGCCCTTCTGAAAAGAGGGGCTGTTTTTTTATGCATTTTTGTTGACTGATAATCGAGTATGGGGTATCCTATCTGATAAGGAAGCCACATAAATGCCATAGGAGAAAGCCCAAGATGGAAACGGAAAACCGAAAAGCTGATAAGAAAAAAGCTAAGGAGCCTAAGCTCGCTCAGAACATAATGAACTGCGAAGCCAAAACCTTTATAGGCAAAAGGATCCACATAGTCACAAAGGACGGCGCTACGGGCGCGCAGGCAAGGGCCTTTATGAACAAGCTTGAGTCTGACGGCACCATGGAGCAGCTCAAGGCTTTTGCAGCCGAAGAAAAAAACTACATTGCCGGAATATGCACAAACTTCACGTCAAAGGGCTATGATTACTGGGTGGCCGTCGAGGTGGAGCCGGACATGGAAAGGCCCGAGGGCTTTGAGATGACAGAGACGCCTGAGGGCAGCTACGCCTACTTTGAATGTGAAGGCGGCAGCGAGGAAGCCATCGCCAAAAAGTGGGAGGAGGTATACAACAAATGGTTCCCGAAATCGGGTTACAACCACAAGGGCACGCAGGAAATAGAGGTATATCCGGCAGGCGATATGGAGGCCGAGGGCTACCGCTGCACGCTGCTGGTTCCCGTAAGGCCGCTTGAAAAGATACCGCTGAGCAAATACAGGCGCAACAGCCTCGGCAGCGCGCCGTTCATACTGCTGGGCAGCGTTGTGGGCCTGCTGATAGCCGGAAACAAAGCTACGGATACAAAGACGATGCTCATCGCCGCGCTTATCGGCGGCGCGCTTGCGTGGTTCGTATACGACTACGTTATGAAAAGGCGCAGGCAGAGGGAAGAGGAAAAGGAGCAGGACAGCGACAGATAACGCGGCCTGTGCCTAAACCGCAAAAGAGCATATGCGCAGCATAAAACCGAGAAACGCCCCTTAACAACCCCAGGGTTATCGACAGACTGACACTTGGGGTCAGGTTGAGCGCCTGACCCCAAGTGCTTTTTATGTAAGCTTTTTTATTCCGTTTTCAGAAAGCGGGAATAGCCGTTACCGTACTGGACGCAGCGGGAAATCCGGCTAAGGGTAGCTGAGGAGATGTTGGACTTGGCCATTACCTGGTTGTAGGTGTTGCCCTCCAGCAGAAGCCTGGCGGCGTAGCACCGCTCGGCCATATTTTCCAGCTCTTTAACGGTACACAGATCCTCAAACAGCGCCCTGCAGTCGTCCGCACGGTCGATTGACGCGATAAGGGCGTAAAGGTCGTTCAGCTTCTTCTGCCGGACATCCTGCTCCATGGAATTCCCTCCTAAAATCTTTCCTGTGCTCCCCGCAGAAAGGCCCTGGTCTTTTCGCTGCGCGGATGGTCGAATACGGCTTCGGGGGTACCGGTTTCTTCAATGACCCCTTCTGCCATATAGATTACCACATCCGCCACGGATTTTGCAAACTCCATTTCATGCGTGACCACGATCATGGTGGTATTCCGCTCCTTAAGGCCGCGGATGACCCGCAGCACTTCACCCGTCAGCTCCGGATCAAGGGCCGAGGTCGGCTCGTCAAAGCAGAGCACCTCCGGATTCAGGGCCAGGGCGCGGGCAATGGCTACCCGCTGCTGCTGGCCGCCAGACAGCTGCCAAGGGTAGGCGTCAATCTTTTTGGACAACCCCACCTGCTCCAGCAGACTAAGGGCTTTTTCGCGGATCTCATCTGCCGGATGCTGCTTCAGCAAAGAAGGGGCCAGGGTGACATTTTTCAGCACGGTATACTGGGGGAAAAGGTTGAAATCCTGAAACACAAGGCCGAAATGCAGCCGGTTTTGGCGCACCTCTTCTTCGGAATTGCTTAGCAGCTCCTTGCCGTTTATCAGAATCTCTCCGGCATCGGGGGTTTCCAGAAAGTTCAGGCAGCGAAGCAGGGTGGTCTTGCCGCTGCCCGAGGAGCCGATTATGGAGAGCACCTGACCCTGCTCCAGAGAAAAACTGACGCCCTTGAGCACATCGGTGCTTCCAAACCCCTTCTTTAAGTTGTTGACCTGCAAGATTGGCATCCTGTCACCCCCTGAAATAGGATAGCTTCTTTTCCAGCTTGCCGAACAGAACCGTCAGGCCGCCATTGAAAACCAGATAAAAGACGCCCGTGTAGAGAAGGGGCCAGAGCAGGCCCTTGCGGATAAACTGCTCGCCGGACCAAATGACCTCGTAAATGCCTATCACGCGGGCAAGGGAGGTATCTTTGACAAGGGTGATGACCTCGTTGCTCATGGGGGCGAGGATGCGCTTGATAACCTGAAGCAGCACGATTTTCCGGAATATCTGCCCCTTAGTCATGCCCAGCACCTGGCCGGCCTCGTACTGCCCCCTTGGGATGGACTCAATGCCGCCACGGTAGATTTCGGAAAAATAGCAGGCGTAGTTGATGGAAAAGGCTACAAGTGTGGCCGTGATGCGGGGCATGGCGGTCAGGCCGAGGATAAGGCCGGGGCCGAAGAAAATGATTATCAGCTGAAGCATCAGCGGCGTGCCGCGAATGACCCATACAAAGCCCCTGCTCAGTACGCGCAGCGGCGTCCAGCGGCTCATGGAGCCAAAGCAGATGACAAGACCCAGCGGGATGGAGAAAGCCAGCGTAAGTATAAAGATTTTCAGGGTTTCCAGGAAGCCGGACATTAGCTCCATAGTCACCGTAAGGAACATAATCGATTACCTCATGTTGAAATTGAATTGCGCTGCGGCGGGAAGCGCAGCGCAGCGCTTATTTAACCAAAGTCAGGCTGTACTTTTCGGCCAGGGCATCCAGAGTGCCGTCTTCCATGAGCTTGGCCATCACTTCATTGAACTTGGCGGTCAGATCGGAGCCCTTGCGGAAGCCGACGCCGTACTGCTCATCGGTCAGGCTGATGCCGGAGGACAGGCTTTCATAGCTGGTGCCCGGGCCGGTCATGGCGTTTGCCATGGTGATGTCGATTACGCAGGCGTCTGAGGTTCCTGCGGCCACTTCCAAAACTGCGGCGCCCTGATCCTGAACGGCAATGTAGCCGTCGATGCCCAGCTCCTTGAGGGCGGCTTCACCTGCGGAGCCGCTCTCCACGGCGAAGGTCAGACCTGCCAGGCTTTCAACGCTGTCGTAGTCCGCAACCACGTCCGCTTTCATGACGACGACCTGCGCGTTGGTGACGTAGGGATCGGAGCAGCTGGTATTCAGGGTGACCTCATCCGTGATGGTCATGCCGTTCCAGATGCAGTCGATGTTATTGGTTTGCAGTTCGTAGAACTTCTTGCCCCAGTCGGAGAGAACGAAGAATTCCACGTCAACGTCCAGCTCCTTGGCAAAGAGTCGGGCAAATTCGGCGTCGAAGCCGGTCCATTCGCCGTTTTCGTCCTTGTAGTCCATGGGCGCATAGTCGGTGATGCCGACGATAAGGGTGCCCTTGTCCTGAACGTATTTCAGGTCGGAGCCGGAGGTGGAGGCGCAGCCGGCAAACATGCAGGCGGCAAGCAGCGCGGGGAGCAGAAGTGCAATGATTTTTCTCATAAATATCTTTCCTTTCCATTTGCGTTTAATGCTTAATGCTCGCATTATACTTTATCACGCTAAAGTTGTAAAGTGGAATTTGCAAAAATCGATGGAATTTTGTCAACTGCTCAGAAAAAAAGCCGGAAGGGCGGCAGCCTTTCCGGCAGGGTGATGTTTTATTGGCTCTATGTAAATAGTCGGGGGTATACAAGTAATACCCACAGATTTTATTTGAAATGAAGCCTCTGCGGCTTTTAGCTACAATCCTGTGGAGACTGCGGCCTAAAAAGTGTTGGCGGCGGTTTTAACTGAACATGCCGAGATAATAGTCCAAGGAAGCGCCGGTTACGTCGGTTATGGTTATGTTGGCTATGAACCTGCCAAGCTTGTGCAGCAGCACATATTGCTTAAAGCTTATGCCGGATACCTCAACATCGAACTCGGCGCAAAGATACTTGTCGGAGCCTATGGCGTATTCTGCGTTGCCGATGTGGGTGTACTTTGTGCCGTCGTTTGAATCCTCCATCTGGGAAACGATCTCATCCATTATGGCTTGGGTGCTTGCTATGGCGCCGCCGAATATATTCACGTTTTCGTACATTATGAATACATTGTCAAAGGAGTCCGGATCCTGAACCAGCGTGTCATACACTATGTCAACGCCGCTTAGATCCTCTCCGGCCTCACCCACATCGGCTCCCATAAGATCGGCAAGCTCCTCATCGGTGGATACTACCCAGTTTTCCGGTGGGGTGAAGGTGAAGCTGACATAATCGTTGGTGTAGGAGCCGTTTTGCCATGTGCCTCTTGTAAGCTTGCTGTCAGCAGCGGCCGATACTGTGGCATCGGCATCGGCCTTCCCCTTATTTGTGAGCTTGCTCAGGCCGCAGCCGGTGAGCGGGACGAGCATTATGAGCGCCAAGGCGGCGGCAATTAGCTTTTTCATGAAAATACCCCTTTTTCTTATTGGCACGTTAACGTGCCTGCATGGGGCATTATATCATCTAAGCAGCGGCCGGACAAGCCGAAACGGCTTATATATCAGCTTCTATATATTTACGGTAGCCCTCCATACCGTCCGCATTGCTTGGATGGAGGGTCCTTATGCCCATGCCGCGCATGGCGTAAAGCAGCACAAGCGCGCCCGGGATTATGACATCATGCCTTTTTGCGAGCAGGGGTATCTGCCTTCGCTTTTCGTCGCCTATATCGAATAAGGAGCGCATGAGCCTCTCTATGCTCTCTATGGTAAGGGCGGAGTTTTCCACAGCGTGCGCATCGTAAGTCTCAAGCCCGAGCGACAGGGCGGCAAGAGTGGTTATCGTACCGCCTACGCCTATCCAATCCTCCATTCTTATTCTGGGGAATACGAAAAGACCTTCGCAGCTTGAAAACACGGCCTGCTTGAGGGAGCTAAGCTCATTTGAGCCGCATGCGGAGCATATGTCCTTGGCCCTTACGCAGCCCATAGGCGCGCTTGTTGCAAAGGAGGCGGATACGAGCTGGCATGAGCCGCCGCCAAGGTCGATAAGCCCCCAATCCTCCTTATCGGCTATGCCCGCACCTATAAGCGCAAGGCGCGCCTCCTCGTCACCGGAAAGCACGCGCACGGGCATTATGGCTCCGGCAAGGGTCAGGAACCTGCTGCGGCTTTCATCATCGGCATCGCGCACGGCGCTCGTTGCGTAGGCGTAAGGCTTAAGCCCTTCCTCCGCGGCAAGAGAAGCGAAGAAGCTGAGCGCGTCTATACTGCGCGCTATGGCGGCATCGGAAAGCCTGCCGGTCTCTACTATGCTCTCGGCAAGCCTTGTGGTGATGAGCCGCTTTTCGCCGCCCCTGCCCAAATACCGTATGGAGTTGCTGCCGATATCTATTACGGCTGCTTTGCTTGGCATCTATTATCCTCCAAAAACATATTGGGCTGCCGCCCCTTAGCAACCCCGTGTTCTTCGACAGGCTCAAATATAAAACACACTTATATAAGTTATAAAAAGTGGAGCAGCTCCACTTTTTATAGCCTGTATTATAACTGTTTTAATCCGTTATGTTGAACTTTATATCCTCCGGCAATACAAGCCCCAGCTTTTCCCTTGCATACTGTATCCGGTATTCCCTGCTCTTGGCGTATTCTATCATGTATTCAAGCCTTTGCTCCTCCGCCTGGAGCTGAGCGTATTGCTCGTCCAGCTCGGCCTGGCGCGCGGCTATCTCCTTAAGCTTTGCGCTCTGCGATATAAATACTATAGCCGCGAAAGCGACGCATAAAAGCGTCAAAAACGCTATGAATCTTGGCGTGACCCTTAGCCTGTGCCTCATGCCGCCCTCGCCTCCATAATAAGATAAGGATAGATACGCAGGTATACCCTTCCATATATATTTATAAAGCATACGGGAGCATATTTCAAGCCTTATTTTTCCTGTACGCCGCTTTTTTGGACTTTATAAGGGCGTTCAGCTTATGCCTTATGCTTGCGCCTATTAGCCGCATGGGGAAGCGGCAATACAAAAGCACGCCGAGAAAAATGCATATAACGGAATACAGGCGTATCCTGCCCTCGTCCGCTATAAGAAATATCAATGCCGCCATGCAGCCCGCCGCAACATAAAAAAGCGCGTCGAACACGGCCGATATGAGCCTGCCTTCGCCAAAGGGCAGCCTTATAAAGGCCGATACATCATAAATAAGCCCTATCAGCATGCCGCCGTAAAGCGAGATAAGGCATATGCGTATTTCCTCAGCAACATGGCCCATCAGCGGAACATTCTTGAAAACAGGCTGCCGCGCTGCTCCTGCGTATCGGTGTACTCAAGGGCGTATATCTCGCCCTCAACTATCACCTGGGCGTCGTCCAGGCTCAGCTTTGTCATGTGCAGGCCGCTGCCTTCTATCCTGAGCGCGCCAACGTCCGTGACAAGCTCTATTTCAGTTTCGTTGAAGCAATCCACATCCTTTACGCCGCTTACGCTCATAAGCTCGCGCCCTTCGATATGCACGCTGTGCGTGCGTATGCGCGAGGCCGAGCCTTCTGTGAGGATCCTGTCCATGCAATGCCTCCTTTTGTGCATTTGGTTATGGACAAATATATGCGCTAAATGTACAAATAATACATAACATGTTCACTTGTTGCCGCTTGACAACGGGCTTGGGTTAACTGTAATATGTATATGTCGGTAAATGAGGCATACAAATGCCGCAAGTCGTGTTTTAATTCCAACAATATGGGCATAATACTTATAAATGAACTGGTATATACACGATCAGCATAGCACGTTAAAGTTTATTTTTGTGCGTTCTTGAAAGGAGCAGCATTTTGACTAAAGAGCAATTACTTGAAAAATCATTGGGCGACCTCAGGGAGATAGCCAAGCTTCAGGGCGTAAAGTCCATCACAAAATACCGTAAGAACGAGCTGGTGGATATAATAATGAACGGCGGGGCAAAGCCGCAGGATGCGGATAAGGCCGGTACTGATGACGCTGAGCCGGCAGCCGCCGATGCGCAGCCTAAAGCCGGCCCGCAGGCGGCAAAAAACGAGCAGCCTGTACAGAGCATGCAGGGCGAGCAGGCGGAGACGCAGGGTGAGCAGGCATACGAGCAGCGGCCAAGATATCAGCAGCCCTACAGGCAGCCGCCGAGGCAGGACTACCAGCAGAACAGCGGCTACACCAGGCGCTATACGAATCCCAATGCATATCAGGATAACGGCAGGCCGCCGAGGCAGGGCTATCAGCAGAATTACGGCGCGCCAAGATACAACCAGGGCTATGAGCAGAGGCCGCAATACAGGCAGGATGGCTACATGCAGCAGAACCCTTACAGGCAGGATGGCTACATGCAGCAACCCCCATACAGGCAGGATGGCTACGTCCAGCAGAATCCCTACAGGCAGGATGGCTTTTCCGCCAATCCCATGGATATGCATGACGATGGTTACCGCCAGCCGAAGAGCGAAGGCTATTACAACAAGGAATACGGCACATCGAACCCAGCGGTACCCGAAATGCTTGAGAACGGCGCGTGCGGAGACTGCGAGGGCGTGCTCGAGGTGCTGCCGGACGGATACGGCTTTTTAAGGAGCGACAACTATCTTCCGGGCAACAGGGACGTGTATGTTTCAATAGCGCAGATAAGGCGCTTTGGCCTTAAAACAGGGGATTTGGTGACCGGCAAGACCAGGCCTTCAAAGGAGGGCGAAAGGTTTCTGGCCCTGCTGTACATAACCGCAATAAACGGGGAGGAGCCGGAAAAGACCCAGCAGAGGAAGCCGTTTGACGAGCTTGTACCCATATTTCCGGACGAAAGGCTCACGCTTGAGTCAAAGGGGCTGGGCAGGGACCAGAACCTTGCTATAAGGCTTATTGACCTTATCGCGCCCATAGGCAAGGGCCAGCGCGGCATGATAGTAAGCCAGCCCAAATCCGGTAAGACCACGCTGCTTAAAAACATAGCGCACGGGATATCGACCAACTATCCGGACGTGCATCTTATAGTGCTGCTTATAGACGAAAGGCCCGAGGAGGTCACGGATATGCAGCGCTCCATAAAGGGAGAGGTGCTCTACTCAACGTTTGACGAGCTGCCCGAGCATCATACAAGGGTGGCTGAGATGACGCAGGAGCGCGCGATGAGGCTGGTTGAACAGGGCAAGGACGTTGTTGTGCTGCTCGACTCCATAACAAGGCTGGCAAGGGCGTACAACCTTACCATACCGGCGACAGGAAAAACCCTTTCCGGCGGCATGGACCCGGGCGCGCTGCATAAGCCGAAAAGGTTCTTTGGCGCGGCGAGGAACATAGAAAACGGCGGCAGCCTTACCATAATCGCCACTGCCCTTATCGAGACGGGCAGCAGAATGGACGATATAGTATACGAGGAGTTCAAGGGCACCGGCAATATGGAGATACATCTTGACAGAAAGCTGAGCGAAAAGCGCATATTCCCGGCAATAGACATATACAAATCGGGTACCCGCAAGGAAGAGCTGCTTTTGAACAAGCAGGAGCTTGAAGCCGTATTCAACATACGGCGCACGTTCCTCAGCGGCAACCCTGCGGACGCTACGGAGCAGCTTATTGCCATGCTTGAGCGCACGGAGACTAACGAGGAATTTGTGACCAAGCTAAATTCAATGGGCAAGGCATATGAAAAGGACGGCTTCTCGGCGGGCAAAAGGATAAATTGAGGCGAGCATTGCCGGCCGGCTGATGAAAACGCCAACGTGTTCCATTTGTCGCCCATTGCCGCCTGCGGAAAAAGAATAACGGGAGAGCTTAACCGCTCCCCACAGGCTGTGTAAAACAAGGGCCGCCGAAAGGCGGCCCTTCAGTCTGTCAAAAAAGTGGCTGAACGCCACTTTTTTGAGTTTTACGGGTTTTGCCTCTCGCATTCGCTCCCGGGCGGCAAAAGTAGCAAAGTACGAAAACCTCTGGGTTTTCATCCGTTCTGACGGCCCAGCCCAAGGCAGGCGGCTGCCGGAGCCCGTAAAGGCGAACGTTAACGCCTCCTTGCCCTGTTTGACATTGCAAGGAGCCTTAAAAACGTGAAAAACGTGCTGAGCGCGGCCACAACGTAGGTCATGGCTGCTGCGCGGAGCACCTTCTTTGCCGCCGTCTCTTCCGGGCCCTGCGCTATGTAGCCGCCCTCCGTAAGCATGGCTATGCCGCGTTTTGACGCGTTGAACTCAACGGGCAGCGTAACGAGCTGGAACACCAGTATCCCAAGATACAGCCACGCGCCGAAGTTTGCAAGGTTGAACCAGCTCAGCACTATGCCGAGCAGCACCAGCCACGGCCCTATGGCGGAGCCTATGCGCGCTATGGGCAGCAGGGAGTTCCTTATCCTTATCGGGGTATAACCGTCCCTGTACTGCATGACATGGCCTATCTCGTGCGCCGCTACCGCAAGCGCCGCAACGGACGTGCTGTTGTACACTGTCTGGCTCAGGCCGACCCTGTTGCGGGCCGGATCAAAATGGTCCGTAAGGGAGCCTGAAACCGGCGTCAGCGTTGCGTCGCTGCCGCCCTCGTTCAATAGCCTCTGCGCTACCTGAGAGGCCGTAAGCCCGCAGTACGCTGGCATGTCCGAATATTTCCTGAAGGTGCTTTGCACCTTTAGCGAGGCTATCATTCCCGCTATGGCTATTATTATTACGGCAAAATACAATACCGTCTCCGCCGCGTAGGAGAAATACTGATCTAACATGCAAAAGCCTCCTCTTTTGGGGTCTGTTTGGAATCTCATATACCTTAGTATACTTACTATATCTCATTATAACAACTTTTTTATGCGCAACGAAAAGCATTTGGGTGAACTTGCGGTGAACAATATTGTTACCAAACTGTTAATTTATCGAAAAACGATAAATTTATATTGAATTTCAATAAAAACCATGTTATCATGCATATGCTATCGGCTGACAGAAGGGCGTAAGCGCTTCTTTGGGGCTTGTGCGCTCCTCTCAACTGACGGCGGCGATACAATAATACCGGAGGCTAAAGAAAGATATGAGGCTTAAGACACTGGCAAGAATAACAAAGCTGCTTTTGATGCTGCTTATGCTCTCCGTGGCCTGCGCCATGGCGGCGCTTGTGATATCCGGCGAGGTCAGGCGCTTTTTTGCCGAGGGCTACGGCATGGAGGCGGACGGCTTTATGCTGTATGCGTTTTTGCTTACTGCCGGTGCGATAGCGCTGTGGATACTGTTTGAGCTTATAGCGGTGCTGTGCACCGTGGAAAGCGACCCCTTCCTTGAGCGCAACGCAAGGGCGTTTGTAAGAATGGGCGTGGCGGCGGAGATAGCGGCGGCGCTGTTTGTAGGCAAGTGCGTTTTTTCGTTCACGGCAATGACTGCCGTATGCGCGCTGGTGATGGCGCTGAGCGGACTGTTTGCTCTGACGCTTGCGGCGGTGTTTGCAAGGGCGGTCGCCTTCAAGCAGGAAAACGACCTGACCATATGAATTAGCAGAGGTAGAGCGATGATTAAGGTGAAGCTTGACGTTATGCTGGCCAAAAGGGGAGTTTCCAGCGGTGAGCTTGCGGACGCAATAGGCATCACGCAGGCAAACCTAAGCATACTTAAGACCAACAAGGGCAAGGCCATGCGCTTTTCCACCCTTGATGCGATATGCAAAAAGCTTGACTGCACGGTGGGCGACATACTTGAATATGTGGAGGACAAATGATGGAGAGGTTTGATAAAAGCTATTTTGACGAAGGCGGCGCTGTGGCGCCGGGGCCGGATATGGTTGACAAAAGGCCAGGATATACGGCTGCCATGAGATGGCTGCTGCTGTTCTGTGCGGTTATAGGCATGGTGTTCGCATTCGTGCTTTTTTCAGATGAGAACCTGCTGCACGGCGGGGATAAGATAAATATCATGCTGTGCTACGGCCTGTTCTGGCTGGCTTACCTTGCGGCGTTCTATTATGCCTGCTGGCACAGGGCCGGGAAAAACCTGCCGGCGTGGCTGATAGCGCTGTCGTCCATATGGTTCGTGATAAGGCCGTTTGTGTATAAGGAGCATACGCTGTATATAATTAACTTCATTGCGCTTCCGCTCATGCTCATGCTGCATGCGGTTATAGTGAGCTTTGATATACCGCAGGAGCGGGAGCTGTATGGCCTGCTTGCCTGGGTAAAGGGCTGGTTCATAGCTCCATTTGTCAGGATAGGCCGCTTCTTCGGCTGCATAGGCAGCCTTGCAAGGGCGGGCGGCGACGCTAAAAGGGCAAGCTCCGTGCGCATAGGCCTTTTGATAGGGCTGCCCATGGTTGTTGTAGCCGCGCTGCTTTTAATCAACGCCGACGCCGCGCTGCGCTTTTATGTAAAGGACTCGCTTAATTCGGCGGAATCTGTAATTGCCCGGGCAATAACGGCGTTTATAATAGCGATGCTGTTTTATTCGTTCATATTCTACATGGCCTATGATAAGCCGAAGATAGAATCTCGGCCGTACAGCCGAATAATACCGTCCGCCGCGGCGGTGACTGCGCTTATGATGCTGCTGGTGCTGTATGCCGTTTTTGCCGCGTTCCAGTTCACATATCTTACCGGCCTAAAGGGGCTGCCCGAGGGGATGACGTACTCCGAATACGCCGTGCATGGCTTTAGCGAGCTTTGCACGGTGGGCTGCCTGAACATAGCCGTGTTTATAATACTGAACACGTTTTCGGCAAAGAGCAAAGGGCTTGCCGCCTGCCTGTGCGCGCTTATGGCATGCACTGTGGCGCTGGTGTTCTGCGCGGGATTCAGGCTTTATATGTATATTGAAGCCTACGGCCTTACGGTCAGGAGGATACTGTCGTTATGGTTCATGGCGGCGCTGCTCGTGTTTGCCGTGATATGCATAGTTAAGCTATATGCCCCCAGTCTGAGGCTGCTAAGGACTATGGCGGTGGCATTCGTGGCGTTGTATATGCTGCTGAATCTGTTAAATATAGATGCTATAATCGCAAAAACCGTGCTGGGCAGGGCGGACGCAACAGGTTATATGAGCGAGGAGGACGCGCTTTATCTTAAATACGAGCTGTCAAGCGACGCCGCACCCGTTATTGAACAGAGCGAAAGATGGAGAGAGCGCATACAAAATGCTTACAGCGTGCCTGATGGCAAACATGAGTAAAAAAGCCGATACGAATACAGGGGCAGCGCAAGCCGTCCCATTCAGAGTGTCAAAAAAGTGGCTGGTCGCCACTTTTTCGAGTTTTCACGGGTTTTGCCTCTCGCATCAGCTCCCGGGCGGCAAAAGCCGCAAGGTACGAAAACCTCTGGGTTTTCATCCGTTCTGACGCGCATGC